>OHLK01000042.1_pt1 | contig 48067 bp, 45 predicted proteins | sample 1569041 | NCBI WGS metagenome assembly OHLK01 (sample SAMEA3879573, study PRJEB24766) | human gut metagenome | biome: human-associated habitat; feature: feces | place: USA | collected 1985/1987 | reverse complement strand
CTTAATATAAGTTATTGATTTACAGACGATTAAATGTTAATTTAACGCAGTATTATTAAAGATTATATAAGTAATAATACAACCAAAGATTTCAGTAGTGACGTTATGCTATAATGCCGTCTTTGCAATTGGGATGTAGCCTTTCCGTATATAGTTCATGCCCAGGCGGTCCCATCCCGCACAACATGGCGAAGACCTTTGATGGTTCGCCAACCTTAGAGCGTAGCGGTTCCGAGCACCGAGTAGGGCGGTTACATCCTCGCTTCCTGAGGAAGAGGGGCTTGGGGAGAAAGTGGAGCTCTCCTTGCTGGAGAGACGGAGAGGTAGAAAAAAAGCCTTCTTTAACGGTAAGGAAGAACGGGTAGGTTTTCGAAAATCTTATCATATCCCTAATCCCATGTAATTATAAATCGAACAAAAAGGTGAATGTCAAGGCTGCCTAATTGGCAGCTCTGGCAATACCAATTAATAACATGTTTTTTTAGAAATGTTGGATGTGCTAACTGCTGAAATTCAGTAGTTACGTTCTAACGGTAATTTACAGTTCATTTAAAAGACATAAAATGATTTTCAACAGAGTTAAACTGTTAATGCTGTTGTTGATAACAACGATGGCTGCAAATGCAGAGGAGATTTTGAAGGAGTCTCCTTTCTCTGCGAGTTTAGAATTGTCCACAAAATATATGTGGCGTGGTATTGAATACGGAACAGCCCCTACGGTATTTCCGATGATAGGCTATAATACGCATGGATTCAATGCGTTTGCTATGGGTGGTTATGCCATTGATGGTAGTCATCAGGAAGTTGATTTAGGTGTATCTTATACTGCCAGTGAGTTTACTATTGGTGTGTCTGATTACTATTATCCTTCTTCCGTTGGTGAAAAAGACCAGTACTTCAAGTTGAGCAATCGTGAGACTGGACATTGGGTTGAGGCTTACGCCACATGGGCAGGAACTAAGGTTCCTTTGTGGGTAACAGTATCTACCTATATTTATGGAGCAGACAAAAACGCAGATGGTAAGCAGATGTATTCTTCGTATGCAGAGGTTGGTTACACCCACTCCTTTACTGAAGACAATAATATCGCTTTATGTGTGGGAGCCAATTTGAATAAGGGTTTTTATACAAACAATCAAAGTGGATTCAATGTGGTAAATATCAATGCCAAATATAGTACGGCATTCAAGTTTGGCAACTTCAAGCTACCAGTCAGTGTCAGTTATGTACTGAATCCTTACAATAATAAATCATACTTTACGATGTCACTATATTTCGGACTTTAATGAAAACTGCGGTTATTTTATCGGCCAGGAAGGATAAGGATACAGAAATACCTTATCCTTTGAAACCTTATTACGAGAATTCTTGTTTGATAGATAGAACAATCGAGGCTTTGACGGCCCTCAACTATGACAATATTCTCTTAGTAGTAGGGGGGCAAGCCCAACTGTATCAGCGATACGCATCAGAGACAGTTCGTCTGGTATTGAATCCAGACTTTAAGTTTACTTCTTCAATGGGTTCGCTTGCTATGGCAGCACCTTATGTCAAGGATGATTTCCTGTTGGTAGAGGGCGATACGTTCTATGAGTATAAGGTCCTGAAAGAACTTTCTGAGACAAAAAACGAAAATTGCTTTGCCATTACAGAAGAGTCTGGTAGTGGAGACGAGGCTTTTGTTGAAACTCGCAGTGGATATATCACCAAGATAAGCAAGGATCGCCATCAAATATGTAATTTCGAGGGTGAGCTATTGGGTATCGTCAAGATTTCCAAGCACTCTTTTGACCGAATGATGAACAAGTGGAAAAATAGCAATAATCCTTATCTCAACTATGAGTACTTGTTGTTTGATTCTACTGATGTTTTGGACAGACCTTATATCAAGTTTACCAATTTGATATGGGGAGATGTAGATTGTGAAGAAGATTTCAATAAGCTTCGCAACTATATCTATCCTAAGCTTCGCAGAAAGGAGAATCCGTTTGATTACGAAAACTTGATTTCATACCTAAAGGTTATTTTCCCTAATGAACAGATAGAGAATGAGGTGAAGATTAGTCAGATTGGCGGTATGTCAAACAAGAACTTTAAGGTTACTAAGGGCGTATATGAATATGTACTTCGTGTACCTGGAATTGGTGCAGAAGGTATGGTGGTGCGTAGCAATGAGGAACAAAACTCCTTGCAAGCTTGCAAGATGGGTATCAATCCTCCAATCAGATACTTCAATTCTGAAACGGGTATCAAACTTGCGGACTTTGTAAAGAACGCAGAGACTTTGAATAGGGCGACTATTCAGCGACCATCAAACATGAAGAAGATAGCCAATATCTTCAGAACTTTACATCATTCTCATGTTCGCTTTGGTAATGAGTTTAATGTATTTAAGGAAATATTGAACTATGAGTATTTACTGGAGAAAGCCGAAGGCAAAATGTATGAAGGCTATGAACCCATAAGAAAAAAGGTCTTTCAACTAGAAGATTATCTGAACCAATTAGGGGTATCAGTAAAGCCTTGTCATAATGATCTCGTAGCCGAGAATTTCTTGAAGGCAGAGGATGGAACTATCTATCTGATAGACTGGGAATATTCAGGAATGAACGATCCTATGTGGGATATTGCAGCCCTATTCTTGGAAAGTAATTTTACTGATGAAAGCAAGGATTATTTTCTCAGCCATTATTTCTATGGCAATGAACCTGAGAATGCTAGAAAGAAGATATTGGTATATCAGATATTGATGGATTATCTGTGGGCAGTGTGGACTTGCATCAAAGAAGCACAGGGAGATGATTTCGGTACTTATGGTATGGATAGATATACACGAGCAATAGAAAACTTAAAGAAAATAGATTTATAGAAATGGAAAGAGAGAATTTGAAAGGTAGAATAGATTGGATTACAACATTGATTCCTTTTGTCATAGTTTTGGCAATGATGTTGGTATTTATGTTGATTCCTTCTCAGTCGAAATTATTTGTTGATACCCTGCGTGGTTTCTTTGGTGATACTATTGGTATCTATTATGTCATCCTAGGATTAGGATGTGTGTTGTTATCATTATATTTGGCTTTCAAGGACAAATATGGTCAGATTAAGTTGGGTAACATCGATAAGCCTGTTTATAGCAACTTTGCTTGGGGTACGATGATATTCACTTCAACCATGGCTGCTGATATCATGTTTTATTCATTGATAGAGTGGGCTTTGTATGGTGCAGAACCTCATGTGGCAGAACTCGGAAAGATGCAGCTTTGGGCGCCGACATTCCCTTTGTTCCATTGGGGCCCATTAGCGTGGGGATTCTATGTGGTACTTGCTATCAGTTTTGCTTTTATGATGCATGTGCGCAAACGAGAAAGACAACGCTTCTCAGAGGCAGTGCGTCCTTTGATTGGTGACAGAGTGGATGGACCTTGGGGTAAGGTAATAGATATTGTTGCAGTCTTCGCTATGGTTTGTGCAACAGCTACTACGTTCTCTTTAGCTACCCCTCTTTTGGCTTCAGCCTTGGCATCTGTGTTTGGCATTTCAACCAACGTTACGCTTACTATAGGTATTCTGCTTTTGATATGTGCAGTCTATACTATCACAGTATTGTTGGGTATGAATGGTATTTCAAAATTGGCTTCGTTCTGTTCATATATGTTCTTTGCCATCTTGTTTTATTTCTTGTTCTTGGGTGGAGAAACAAGATATATAGTAGAGACCGGATTCCAATCTTTAGGCAACATGGTTCAGAACTTCATTGGACTCTCAACCTATATGGATCCGTTGCGAGAAAATAACTTCCCACAGACATGGACTATTTACTACTGGGCATATTGGTTGGTTTGGTGTATTGCAACCCCATTCTTTATTGCTCTTATCAGTAAGGGAAGAACCTTTGGTACATTTGGTTGGGGACTGGCAGGAACTTACATGTCATTCATTATTTTAGGAAACTATGGATTGGCTCAACAGCTGAAGCATGGACTTGATGTGACAGGCTATATATCAAATGGAGGTGAGATGTATCAAGCTATTTTGAAGATATTCGGTACATTACCATTGCCAGAAGTAGCATTGATATTATTGGTTATCACGATGATTGCTTTCTACAGTACTACATTGGATGGTATTACGTATGTGGCATCTTCTTATAGCTATAATCAAATCTCTGCTGATGAGGAGCCAAGCAGAAAGATTAGAGCGGTATGGAGTATCATGCTCATTTTGTTCCCTATTGGATTGCTGTTTGCCGAGAATACGCTTTACAGTTTGCAATCTGTGACAATCATTGCGGCATTCCCTGTGGGTATTCTATTGATACTGATAGTTTGGAGTTTCTTTAAAGATGTGAAGAATTATTTGAACGAAAATAATATTTAGATATGAACGCTATTATATTGGCTGCAGGCATGGGAACACGCCTGCGCCCTTTGACAAATGACCGACCAAAATGTTTGGTCGAAGTAAATGGTATTCCTATGGTGGAACGCCAGATACAATTCTTGAAAGAGAAAGGTATAGATGATATTACTCTGATTTCAGGATATAAGGCAGAAGCCTTGGATTTCTTGAAAGAAAAGTATGGTGTAGATATTGTCTTTAATGATAGATACGATACCTGTAACAATATCAATTCCTTGTATATCGTTAGGGATAGATTTCATGACACATACGTGATGGAAGGCGATGTTTATATGGATAAGAATGTATTGCTATCCGAAGTAGCTCAATCTACGTATTTTGCCAAGAAGAAAAAATACGAGAATGAATGGGGATTGGAAGTAGATGAGAACAACAAACTTGTGAAGATAAACATCGGTGCCGGTGATGGATATCTGATGAGTGGAATCTCATATTGGAAGGCTGATGACTGCAAGAAAATCATCAAGCATATGGAAGAGATTTATGCCACTAAGGATTGCACCAATCTTTATTGGGATAATATTGTGTTGGACATCTATACGGAACTAGATGTTAAGGTGAAGGAGATAGAGGGTATATATGAGATAGATACACCAGAGGAGTTGAAGAAAGTAGAAAATGTTGTAAAATAAAAAAATAATATAATATGAATGGTCTAAGTGGAACACAGTTATCATTAACTGAACGAAAAGCGGTTTTTTATGAAATGTTAAAAGAAATAGATAAGGCTTGTAATGAAAGAGGTCTCAAGTATTTCTTGTCTTACGGAACATTGTTGGGCGCAATACGCCATAAAGGCTTTATTCCATGGGATGATGATATGGATATAATGATGCCGTATCAGGATTTTTTGAAGTTGGCTAATAGTTATCATTCAGAAAGATATTCAATAGTATGGTGTGGAAATAACAAAGAAACTCCATTTGCTTTTGCTCGTATGTATGACAATCGTACTTATGATAAGATTGGAAAATTCCATGGATTAGGTATTGGAGTGGATTTATATTTGATAATGGGAGTTCCAGATTCAAAGGCTGCACAGGAGAAATTGATTAAAAAGTTGAATAGAGTAATATCTATACGTATATTCTTGATGCGTTTACGTTCTTTTTTGGCTCACCGTAACTTATGGCCTTTTAAAAATCTTGATTTCAGATTATTGAATAAAGCGTGTATCAAGGAAGTTAAATTATTCGAACCTGATTATACAAAGGTAAAATTTGCGCATATTTTGGCAGGAGAAACTCAACTAGTAGAAAGTAAATTCTTGATAGATACTATAAATGTGCCTTTTGAGGACGGTATGTTTTCTGTGCCTAGAGATTATGACAAATTGCTAAGACATTGGTATGGTAATTATATGCAACTTCCACCAGAGGAAAAACGTGTACCTTATCATGGTGGATTGATGTATTGGAAGTAGAAGTGAACTATGGCATCAGAAAAAAAACAAATATTGGGTGGTATGTTTTGGAAAATGGCAGAGAGAGTATCTTCACAGGGTGTTACCTTTTTGATTTCCATTATCTTAGCTCGCCTTTTATCACCATCAGAGTATGGCGTTATAGCATTGGTAAATATATTCATAGTCCTTGCAAATATTTTTGTTACTAATGGATTTAGTGCTTCTTTGATACAGAATAAGAATGCAGATGCTCTTGATTTTTCCACTAATTTATATTGTAGTTTGGGAGTATCTTGTATACTCTATGCTATTATTTATTTTTCGTCTCCATTTATAGCGGAATTTTATGGAATACCTGAGCTTACTCTTATAACTAGAGTTTATTCTTTATCTATATTTCTTTATTCATTTAATAGCATTCAACAGGCTTGGGTTTCTAGGCATCTTGTGTTCAAGAAATTTTTTTATGCTACATTCTGTGCATCTGTTGGTTCAGGAGTAATTGGTATAGTACTTGCATATAATGGATATGGTGTGTGGGCTTTAGTTTACCAATATTTATCTAATATTTTGATAAGCATGTTGGTTCTAAAGTTTATTGTGCCTTGGAAGCCTGAGATGATTTTTTCATGGGAACGGGCAAAGGGTATGCTTAAGTATGGGGGGCAATTGATGGCTACTGGCTTCGTCGGTAATGCTTTCAATCAATTGCGTTCTCTGCTTATAGGTAAATTTTACTCTACGGCAGATTTGGCTTTGTTTAATCGAGGTGAACAATTTCCAGGACTTATTTCAAATAATGTGAACATAACAGTTTCTTCTGTGTTATTCCCAGTTTTGGCAAATCATAGTGACGACTTGAAAAGAATAAAAGAATTGACTAGACGTTCTATTAAAACAAGCTCTTTTTTCTTGTTCTTCTTTATGACGATGTTGGCTGTTGTTGCCTATCCTCTTGTAAAAGTTTTATTGACAGATAAATGGATTCAGTGTGTTCCTTTTATGCAAATTATGTGTCTTGATGCTATGTTGGGGATTGTTTCAACCGTTAATATGCAGACATTAAAAGCTATTGGTAGAAGTGATGTTTTGTTACGCCTTGAATTGTATAAGAAACCCGTTTTTTTTCTTATGTTGATTATTTCTGTTAATATAAACGTATCGGCAATAGCTTGGTCAATGCCAATTTATACAATATATTCAAATTATATGAATATGAAGCCGAATACTAGCTTGATTGGCTATAGCATGAAGGAACAACTTAGAGATTATCTGCCAGTTGCTCTAATTGCTCTGATAGTCTTTGTTGTTTGCTATCCGCTTTCGTTATTGGCAATTAATGAATATATTCAAATCGTTTTGCAAATTATAAGTTGTAGTATTTTGTTTATTGGATTAGCTTGGGTATTTAGGCTTGATAGTTTTCATTATATCTTAGAGTTGTTTAAAGAAAAATTTAGATGAAAATAGTAATATGATGGAAGTTCTTAATAAAATTAGTAAAAAATATTCCGAAGTTGGAGCTCGCAGACTTTTTTGGGGGATATTTTATCGCATATATAATGATTTGCGTATTTTACCTATTTGGAGATTTAGAAAATACAAGAGTTCGGATATGCTTCAAGAAGATCGTAAGGAATGGTATGCTTATCAATATCTAAAAATAAAATTTAGTAGGTATCTCTATGCTTTGCCACAATACGAAGTATCCAAAGAGAGAACTAAAATTATTTGGTGGTGTTGGTTGCAAGGTTTAGATAATGCACCAAAATTATGTAAGGCCTGTTTGAACTCGATAAAGAAAACATTTCCAGATTATACAATAAAAATTATAACGGAAAAGAATATTTTAGAATATACCAATGTTCCTGACTATATAATTGATAAATATAAAAAAGGTATTATATCTAGAGCTCATTTTGCAGATATTTTTCGAACAGATTTGCTTGTCAGGTCGGGGGGGGTATGGATAGATGCTACAGTGTTTTGTACAGATTATAGGGTAGACGTATTTGATGCAGATTTGTTCCTCTTTAAGGAATGGCCTCCAAGAGGAAATAAGGCTTGCGTTTGTAGTAATTGGTTGTTGGCATGTAAAAAAAATGAGCCAATACTAAAAACAACGTTGGAATTGTTGTATGAATATTGGAGAGTTAATAATTCTGCGGTAAACTACTTTTTCTATCATATGTTGCTGCATCTTGCTGCTGAACGTTACCAGAAAGAGTTTAAGCGTATACCTTCATTCCCAAATTCAGCTCCTCATGTATTGCAGTCCGAATTGAATGATACGTATTCTGTTGCTCGTTTTGAGCAGATAAAGGTAATCTCTGACTTTCATAAATTAACTTGGAAAAAGAGTTTCTCTAAAACGACAAATTTTCAAAGTTTTTATGATTATGTAATCTCGACTAATAAAGAAGGTTTTTTAATATAATGAATATTTCAAATATAAAGAATTGCTATGGATGTGGTGTTTGTGCAACTGCATGCCCACGTAAAATTATCTCTTTGGCATTGAATTCAGATGGCTTTTATGAGCCGTATTTAAATGATAAAGAATCTTGTATAGATTGTGGAATTTGTGTAGAAGTGTGTGCTTATTCTCACAAAGACATATCATTAACAACAAAAAAATTAAAATCGTATGCTGCTTGGAGTAAAGATGTTGCCGTTCGAAAAAAATGTAGCAGCGGTGGTGTTGGTTTTGAAGTAGGAAGATTTCTGTTGGAATCAGACTATAAAGTATGTGGGGTACGCTATAATGTTGAGACAGGACGAGCAGAACATTATATTGCGTCTACTATAGAAGAACTCATACCGTCTATTGGTTCCAAATATATTCAAAGTTATACAGTTGATGGGTTTAAATCCATTGACCGTAATCAGAAATATCTGGTGACAGGAACGCCATGTCAAATAGATTCTTTTCGTCGCTATATCCGTAGGATTAGAAGAGAGGATAATTTTGTCCTTTTGGATTTTTTCTGTCATGGTGTTCCTTCTATGTTGTTGTGGAAAAAATATGTAGCATGGGCAGAGCAGAAAGTTGGTAAACTAACTTATGTATCTTGGCGTAATAAATTTACTGGTTGGCATGATTCATGGGCTATGGCTATAGATGGTGCTGACAAAGGTGAGAATGTAGATTGGCATGATAGTTACAATTCCTTAATAAAGGAAAGAAAAAGTTACCTAAATAGTCGCCTTTCGCAGAATGACATGTTTTATCGGTTTTTTCTCAGTGATAGTTGTTTGGGTAAGGCATGTTATAATGCGTGTAAATATAAAAAAGATAAGTCTGCTGCAGATATCCGTATTGGTGATTTATGGGGAAATGTATATCAAAAGAATGAAGACGGTGTAAGTGCAGTTATTGCGTTTACTGAAAAGGGAAAGGATATTTTGAAACAATGTAACTGTGAGCTTGAGCCATGCTCCATTGATGTCGTGACTGAAGGACAGATGAAAAGCAACCCTAAAAGAGGATTCTTAGGAAAACTAATTATGCTTGAGCTTAAAAAGCCAGAGCGTAGTTTACGAGTTATTTTTCTTATGCTGCGTAGTTACCAAATAATGTGTTGGATTTTTAATTCAATGAGACATCCAAATATAATCATTCAAAAATTAAAAAAATAAAGATGCTTTCATTTGTAAACATTCTTATTCTTATTGCATTTTGCTTTTTCATTATCAAATCTTTCAAGCAAAGTTTGATATTGATAACTTCTACTTTCTTCTTAATTGCACAGTGGGGAAGTGGATTCGGTGAAGTGCGTATGTTCCCTGCATTAATTTTGTTTTCTTTGGTGATTTTTTTGATTAAGATTTCTAGGCATGAGATAGTCTTAAAATATAAATACCCGAAAACTTTTCTCTTGGGATCAGTGTTTGTTGCTATATGTTATCTGATAACTGCTGTTCATGCTAAAAGAGGAGATTTGGCTACGACTATAGTCAACCTTATTTGTTATTTTGTATTCCCGTTTATGTTGTGGCATTGCTTGGATACAGAAAAGCGTTTGCGTAAATTGCTGAAATATCTTAAGGTACTCTTTTTGATCGCAGCGGTCTATACTGTTATAGAAGTGTTGTTGGGGAGTAATCCGTTAAATGTATTTGCTATAAATATGGGACTTTTAGGTGGAACTCATATGGATTCTGAGGGAGGTAGTATACGGTTCGGATTTGTTCGATGTTTTTCTATTTTCCCCTATGTGTCTGCAATGGGCTTTTGGGCTACATATTCTTTTTTGTTGTTTTATTTTAGTAAATATGTTTATAAGCAGTATAACCAAAAGAAATTGTTGATTTTGTTGATAATGATGCCAGTATGTTCAATACTTTCTGGTACGCGTTCTGTGATATTGACTTTCTTTTTGTGCTTTGCTTTGCTTTTCTTAGACAAGAGATTATATAAATCATCTTTATTTAAGTATGTTGTCCTAGGTGTCTTTGTGGCTGCATTCTTTTTAATGCCTTTTATTGACTCCTTAATAAATAGTATTGTAGATACACAGTCTGTTGGTGGAAGTAGCCAAGAACTACGCCTTAATCAATTGGAAATAGCATATATGTATATGCAACAATCTCCGATTTGGGGCAATGGGCGGCTTTATACATGGAATTATGCAATACCAAATACGCCCGCTTTGATGGGAGCGGAATCTATTTGGTTTCAGTTAATGATAGATTATGGCAGTATGGGGTGTTTGTCATTTATTGTTCTTTTACTATGTGTAGGATATGAATTACAAAAGAGAGATCGCTTCTTGTTGCTGTTTCCTTTAGCTTTCTTGGTGTCTAAATCTTTAAGTGCCATAATTGGTGTTGATTTCAATGCCTTATTGGTGTTCTCTTTAATTTTGATAAAAATGAATCAGTACTCTATAAATATTAGTAAACTATGAAAAAGGTTGGATTGTTAACAATGCATAGAGTTTTTAATTATGGCTCTATATTGCAAGCTTATGCTACACAAACCATAATAGAATCACTTGGCTTTATCTGTGATGTGATAGATTATCAATATCCTAACAAAATCCACAAGTGTGGTAAATTTGATATTCATCAATTTATAGGTTTCCTTTTGCAGCTAAAACAGGGGTTCCCAGAATTAAGACGTAGGAAGAAATTTAGACGCTTTTACAAAAAGTATTTTCATCTGACCCGATATTATCCTACTAAGGAAAGCCTTGAACGTAACCCTCCGATTGAGGATGTTTATATAGTTGGTAGTGATCAAACATGGAATACAAGACATATAAAGGATGATTCTACTTTCTTGTTATCTTTCGTTCCTGAAGGTAAAAGAAAGTTGTCTTTTTCTTGTAGTGCTGCAAGGCTTAGTTATTCATCCGATTTCTCTTCTATGTTTAAAAAATATGTAAGTGAATTTAGTGCCATTTCTGTTCGAGAAAAAAATACACAGAGTATGGTGCAGAAATTGTTGAATAGAAAAGTGCCAGTAACTTTAGACCCTACTTTGATGTTAAATCAAAGTGCTTGGGAAAAAATGGTTTCAAACGCTAGTCTGCATATTAGTGAACCTTATATTTTAGTATATGTTTTAAAGTATTCATTTAATCCTTATCCTTTGGTGACGAAAATAATTAGGCAAATATATCAACAAACTAGGTTGCATGTGGTTTGTATAAGATATTCTGCTAGAGAAAAGTTAGGAATAAGTGATGCTACATATTATAATGAATCCATATCACCAGAGGATTTCGTTTATTTATTTAAAAATGCTTCATATGTGGTAACAACATCTTTTCATGGTACAGCATTTTCTGTAACATTTAATAAAAGATTCTTTTCAATTGTAAAACCAGATAGCACTGATGATAGAATTATGAGTCTTTTAAACATGTTGGGGATTCCTGAGAGAGGAATTTCTGAGGACAAAGATTTGAGCAATCATTTGGATATAGATTATACTCTAGTTAATCAGAAACTGGACGAAGAAAGAAATAAGACAATTAGTTATTTAAGAGATAATATATGAAAATATTATATTTTTTGCCCCATATAACTAACAGTGGCGGTATGGAGCGTATTGTGATGGATAAAATAAATTACTTGGTACAAGAAAAGTATCAAGTATATTTGGCTTATTTTGGAAAAGAAAATGATACTTCATTTTTCTATATTGATGAAAATGTACATAGATGTCCTATTCCGTTTGATACAAATAATTTGTCTTTCAAAAAGAGAATCCGCTATGTGCTGAGCATTATTGGAAGAGTTAAACAGTTAATAGTAAATAACAGAATAGATGTAGTAGTAAATGCTAATACTCCTCTGGTAAGTTGGATACTTCCTTTTATATGTAAGAATATTCCTAAGGTGCTTGAACTTCATTTCTCTTATGAAGGACTTCGTATTATGAACAAAGAATTGTACGGAAAGAATGTTCTGGAAGCAAAGTTTAACCAAATTCTTCGGCAAGTGATTTATCCTTTATATGATAAATGTGTATTATTGACTGATGATGACAAGAAAGCTTGGAATTTGAAAAATTCAGAAGTCATTCCGAATTTTACAAACTTGGATAGTTCTAGTAAATCTAAAATGGATGGAATCAAAGCTCTGTCCGTTGGACGCCTTACTTATCAAAAAAACATGGACATCTTGATAGACGCATGGCAATGGGTTCACAAAGTAAATCCTAAATGGTCACTAGATATATGGGGAGATGGAGATGATTTGTGCTTCTTGCAAAAGAAAATAATTGAATTAGGGCTGGAGAATGTTGTCTTTTTAAGAGGAACATCACAGTGCTTGCAAAACGAATATCCAAAGTATTCTTTGTTTATATTACCCTCTAGATATGAAGGCTTTCCGTTGGTGCTCGTTGAAGCGATGCAATTCGGTTTACCATGTATTGGTTTTAAAATTCCTGGTAATACCACAGTCATTAAAAACGGTATAAATGGATATATCGTTGAAAAACGTGATGCACAGTTGTTAGGACAGACAATAAATAAAGCTATTAATTCAGAATCTGCATTAAAGGAAATGTCCCAAAATGCTTTGGAGACAATAACGAGATTTAGTAAAGAAAAAATAATGAGTCAATGGATTGATTTGTTTAATCAAGTTATCAAGAAAAAACTATGAATATATTATTTTTCTCAGGTTCCTATCTTAATTATGGAGGTATAGAGGTTGTGACGTCTGTACTTGCCAAGAAATTTGTTGAAGATGGTCACCAAGTTACTATTGCAGCATTGGAAATGCCGCATCCTGAAATAAGCTCTCAACAGATTGATGGTGTGCAATTAGTAAAACTTTCTAATCCCATTCTGGCATATAGGAATATTCGCATATTGCGAATGGTATTTCAGAAAAGAAATATTGATGTCGTAATTAATCAATGGGGAATGAATTTTATGACCACGTTGTTGTTACGTATGGCTAGAGGAGCTAGAAATGTAAAGCTCGTATCAGTGCTTCATGTCGATCCAAATAATTCTATCGTAGTTTCTAAAATTCATAACAAAATTAATCGGGCGCGTATTGATAAGAATTATATTAAAATTGCTTATAATTATGTGAAGCTTAAAGCTGTAATTTATGTCTTGCAAAAAAGCTTATGTTATGTAGCTTCTCATAGTAGCCGTTTTGTCCTTTTATCCCAAGGTTTTATCAAGCCACTTGTTGAATTTGCCAAGCTTGAAAGTACTGATAACTTAGAGTGTATACCTAATCCTGTAACATTGGATAGTACATTTGAGGTAGAGCAAATAAGTCTGAAAAAGAAGCAGTTGCTGTATGTCGGGAGAATGGATTTTTCCCCAAAAAGGGTAGAACGTATAGTTCATTTGTGGGAGAACCTTAATCAGTTTTGGCTAGATTGGGAACTTGTTCTTGTTGGCGATGGTCTGCAAAAAAAGGAGCTAGAAGAATATGTAGTTTCCCATTCTATTCCACGTGTTCGTTTTGAGGGATTTAAGAAAAATCCGACAAAAAATTATGAAGAGGCTTCGATACTGTTATTAACATCAGATATGGAAGGCTTTGGGTTAGTAATAGTCGAGGGGATGACTTATGGATGTGTTCCTGTTGTATATGGTAGTTATGAAGCCGTTTATGACATTATAGAAGATGGCAAGTCTGGCTATATAACATCTATGCCATATAATAGCAAGGAAATGGAAGATAAGGTTAATGTTCTAATGCAAGATGAACAAAAAAGAAAGCAAATGGCTGCAAATGCTATAGATCAATCTAAAAAGTTTTCTTTAGGCTATGTTGCTCAAATGTGGTATAATTTATTTGAAGATGTATTAAAATATTGATATAAAGTTAAAGTTTCATTTTTAAATTATATAATCAATGGCAGATTTAACAGCAATAATCCTCACTATGAATGAGGAGGTAAATATTTCTAAATGTATTGACAGTATAGCATCTGTAGCCAAAAGAATAATCGTAATCGATAGTGGAAGTACAGATAATACAGTTTCAATAGCTAAAGAGAAAGGAGCTGATGTCTATTTTAATGAATTTGTAGATTATGCAACTCAGTTTAATTGGGGGTTAGACAATACAGGTATTGAAACAACATGGGTGCTAAGAATTGATGCTGATGAAAGATTTACACCTGCTTTATGTGAAGAAGTTAATAAGGAGACCGAATGCCATCAATCGGATAATGTAAATGGAATGCTTGTAAAGCAGAAGGTTTTTTTCATAAATAGATGGTTGCTTCATGGTGAGGTATATCCTTTCCAAAAGTTATTGATATTTAAGCACGGAATAGGAAGAATAGAAAATCGAAAAATAGATGAGCATACTATTCTAACGTCTGGTTCTACAATTGAATTAAAGCACGATGCTGAGCACTATGCAATTAAAAATATTACTAATTGGATAGCCAAACATAATTGGTATTCGAGTAGAACAATGCAAGACTATTTTGAGTTTAGCGATAGCGATAGTGTGTCCACATTAGCATCTGGTAGTACAATGCAAACTAAAAGAAAGCAAAAAGCTCTCTATTATAAAGCTCCTATATTTATAAGACCATTTATCTTATTTATTTGGCGCTATATATTTAAGTTGGGATTCCTAGATGGAGTTCCAGGCTTTATTTATCACTTTATGCTCAATTTTTGGTATCGTGAACTGGTTGATGCCAAAATCTACGAGCATAAAATGCTTAATACTGAGTTTGAAAAAACCGGTGCGTTACGATAATTTTTGATATTAGATTTTATGAAAAAGATATTAGTAACAGGGGGCTCTGGTTTCATTGGAACTAACCTCATTGAGCATCTATCAAAAGATACTCAGTACGAAATTCAGAATATTGATATAGTAAAGCCAAAGATTTCGGCTCAGGATAAGTATTGGGTGCAGGTTGATTTGCGTAATCATGACGCTGTTGTCGCTGTAGTAGAGGCATTTGCTCCAGATTATGTTATTCATCTTGGTGCAAGAACTGACCTCAATGGCAAAACGTTGCAGGACTATGATGCCAATATGAGTGGTGTAAGTAATCTGCTTGATGCAATAGAAGCAGTGGATACTGTGAAGCGTGCAATCTTTGCTTCTTCTATGTATGTATGTGAGCCTGGCTATATGCCAAAGGACTTCGAGGATTATGCTCCTCACACATTGTATGGTGAGAGTAAGGTGGAGACTGAGAAGCGTATCAAGACGGCTAATCCTTCTTATACCTGGAGTATTATTCGCCCAACTTCTATTTGGGGTCCTTGGTTTGGCGAGCCTTATGATAAGTTCTTCCATATCGTTTTGAATCATATGTATTTCCATATGGGTAAACGTGCATGCAGAAAGACATACGGATATGTGGATAATGCCATCTACCAGATTATGTCTATTTTGCAGGCTGCACCAGAGAAGGTAAATAGAAATGTTTATTATCTCGGTGATTATGAGGCTTATCCTATAACAGATTGGGCAAATGAAATTGCTAAGATAGAAGGCATTCATATCCCTCATGTTCCTTATTGTTGCTTCAAAATTGTAGGATGGGTTGGTGACTTCTTAAAGAAATTTGGTATAGCATTCCCTATGACTAGCTTCCGTCTTCATAATATGACTACAGATAATGTTCATAATTTGGAGCCAATCAAGTCTGTTGCTCCTAATCTGCCAGTGTCAAGAATTGAAGGAACGAAGGTGACTTTGGAGTGGATTCATATGTATGAGTAATATCTAAGTTTAGGTAGTTGATAAGTATAGGAATGGATTATATTGTTGATTTATCTTGCCAGTTAGAAGAAACCTGTAGATTTTGTTATCCGCCAGAAAAGGAGCGAATTCTATATGCTACAGAAAACTTCTATGTAATGGCTTCTTTGGGTCCTATAGTTGAGGGCTATTTGTTGATTGTTTCCAAGAAGCATATTCCTGCTTGTGCTAATATTCCAAATGAAATATTTCAAGAATATCTTGACTTAAAAGAGAAAGTAAAAGATGTCTTGAATAATGTATATGGCGCTTGCATCTTCTATGAACATGGAAAAACTGGATCTTGCTTGATAGGCAAGGATCATAGGCATTGTTTTCATGCTCATCTTCATTGTATTCCTGTTGAAGTCTGTATTTCTGATATTGTAAAGTCTGAAATGGAAGGCTATACATTTGATAGCCTGACTGATGCTTATGAATTTGCCAAGAAGAGCGAAAGATATTTGTATGTTGAAGATTCACGTATAATGGTATTTACTCCAGAAATTACTTTGAGATCTCAATATCTAAGATACAAACTCTCTTGTGCTCTGGGTACACCTGAACGCTGGAATTGGGTTGAACTCCAAAACTGGGATGTTATTATGGATACGGTAAATAAATTAAAGCCTTATTTTTGAGATGAGATATATCAAATCTAATGACGTGAATACTCGCATTGCGGAATTGCAAGACAATTTGGATGCGAATATTCGCACTATTGATGGTGATGTTGGCTGGCACCAACATTTAGGGGCAAGAAAAATAGGAATCGTAGCTTCTGCAATAGGGATTCTTATGCATAAGAAACTTGAAACTGCATTTGCCAAAGAAGTGAATGTGGTTACTAGTTTGTCAGAGAAGCAAAATGCAGATGGTGGTTGGCCTTATATTTCTAATTCCCATAACGAGTCTAATGTTGAAGCAACATGTTGGGCAATGTTAGCGTTGCACGCTTGCAATGAGAATGGTCAATATAATGAAAGAATTTCTCACGGTATAGAATGGCTCTTGGATCAAAATCCATCGGGAAAGGATGATCTGGGCTGGCCTTTTAGGGAAAAAGGAGAAGCTAGAGTCTATATTACCTGCTTTGTCTTGAGAACTTTATCTGTTCTAAATATGGAAGATAATGAAAAAGTTGAAGCAGCGATTCATTGGTTGATGAATATTCAGAATAAAAATGGTGGTTGGGGCGAAGTCCTTGGAGATGAGCCAAGTATTTTCTTTACTTCTTATGCTCTATTGACATTATCGGAATTGGCTGAAAAAACTCAGCGAAGTTTCAATGAAAGTATTGATAATGGAAAGAAATGGTTGAGATCTTCTATGAAAGGCTTGTCTTTAGAGGCCTCCTTCCTTAATTGTCGTCTGGAGATGATAGAATCCGAAAATCAAGGTAATAAATATAGAATATCCTTTTTCCATTATGTTCTTCCATATGTAGTCTTATGTTACGATAAATTAGGAATGCATGATAAGGTGCTTTTTGACTCCATAAAGTTATTGATGGATAGAAGTAATGGAGGGATAGTGGAGCATCCAATGCTTGACAGCTCTAAGAAACGCCCAATATGGGCACTCTATGGTGTTTTTCTGGCTTTATCAAGTGTTGTTTCTGGTGATAAGTCTGATAAACTTATATTTGTCTTTTTGAATCATATATATAAGATTCCAAGTTGTTGGCTTACGAGGTGTTTTATGAGAATAGCCAATAGGTGGGTTCTATCTGCTTTTATTATCGCATTAATCATTTTTTGGGGTGGAGCTTTTGCCGTTAAATTTTGGAATATCTTATATGATTATTTTGCTGATCAGGTTTCACCAAATTGGGCTACTTTCTGTATGTCTGTCATGACTTCTATAATAGCTACAATTATTATAAATAGGGTAGTTAAGTTTAAGAAAAAGATTTTGAATTTATTCTATAAATGAAGGTTTCGATTATAACTAGTTGTTACAACCGCGAGAAGACGATTCGCGGTGCGGTGGAGAGTGTGTTGGCGCAGGATTATCCTGACATTGAGTATATCATCGTGGATGGTGCTTCCAAGGATCATTCTGTTGAGGTTATTCGTGAGGCTATCGCCGGTCATGAAGATAAGGTGAAGTTTATCTCTGAGCCTGACCATGGTATGTATGAGGCTATCAACAAGGGTATTCGGATGGCAACGGGTGATGTGATTGCTCTTTGTCATTCGGATGATTTTATGTTTGCTAAGAATACGGTATCGCACGTTGTGAAGAAGATGGAGGAAACGGATTGTGATTTCCTCTATGCTGATGGTATCTTTGTGAATGAACAGAATACCAATAAGGTGGTAAGGAAATGGATTGGAGGCAAGTATGCTCGCTGGAAGGTGAGATGTGGTTGGCTGCCATTGCATCCTACTTGCTATATCAAGCGTGAGGTGATGATGAAATGTGGTCTCTATGATGAGAGCTACAAGATTGCTGCTGATACCAACCTACTGGTGAACTATCTGTATAACTGCCATCTGAAGGTAGCGTATCTCCCTGAGTTCGTAACAAGAATGCGCATGGGTGGTATGAGTACCGATTCAGCCAAGCGAAAGAAAATGTGGAATGAAGACATCAGGGTTTATTCTGGTTACGGCTTCAAGCCAGTGACATTGACTAAGCTGATGAAAATGGCTTGGAAGGTGCCACAGTTCATCAAGGCAAAGTTTATGTAAAACTTTGTCTTGGATGTGGGTTAAGGGCGATGGTCACCTGGTCCTGGTCCGAGCTTGCGGTCTAGGGCATCAAGAATTCGCCAAAGAAGAAGGCGAAATTGTTTAATTATGCTATGGATATGTCGTAATCTCATGTTTCTATTTTTTTTATATTATAGAAACGTAGCAGATGTTAGTTTATTGCATATCTGAATAAATGATATGATTTTTGATTTTCTAAAATATTGTCTTGATAGAAAGGATAGTATGAGTAATGTTGTTGCTGATATAGACTGGCAGCAACTGTATTCTTTTGCTTCTAAGCAAGCGATATTGGGGCTTTGCTTTGATGGCATTGAACGACTAGGAAAGGAGTATCCTGAGGAGTTGAAGCAGAATCCGATTGGAAGGGAACTGCTGATGACATGGATGGGTAAGGCGCAACAGATACGCCGACAGAACGTAAAGGTGAATGGAGTTGCTGCTAAACTCTATTCAAAGTTTAGAGAAGATGGATTGCGATGCTGTATCCTGAAAGGACAAGGGAATGCCTTGATATATCCAAATGCGTATTCTCGTAATCCTGGGGATATTGATGTATGGGTGAATGCAAGCCGTGAACAGATAACGGAATATGCCAAGAAGCATTTCGAACTAGGGGATGATATAAGGTATCAACATGTAGAAACTTCTGTAGACGGAGTACCGGTAGAGCTGCATTTCTTCCCTTGCACAATGAATAATCCTCTTTATCATGCCAGATTGCAGAAATGGTTCAAGCGGAATACGGATATGCAATGCTCAAATGTTGTTAGCCTGCCAGACGGTATTGGAGAAATAGCTATACCAACGACAGCATTCAACGTGATTTATCAGCTGACGCATTTATATCATCATTTCTTCGATGAAGGGATTGGAATGAGGCAAATCATTGACTATTACTACGTTGTTTGCGACTTTTATAAAGTCTATCAAAATTCTTCTAAAATCACCCCGTCCCTCTTTACCATTAAAGAGGGCTCCACCTCTCACCCCGACCCTCTCACCCTCAGGGGAGAGGGAGGAAACCGCCCTACTCGGTGCTCGGAACCGCTAAGCTATAAGGATGGCGGACCATCAAAGGTCTCGCCAGATTGTGCGGGATGGGACCGCCTTTCTATAGAGGAAGATAATTCTGTTGGTTCTGCTACTGCTGTTACTTCTTCTGCCTCTACTGCTTTAGTTGTGGTGCAGAGAGAACTTAAATATTTGGGATTGTGGAAGTTTGCTGGGGCGGTGATGTATGTGCTGCATGAGGCATTGGGTCTATCAGAAGAGAAGATGATAGCTCCGATGGATGAAAAACGAGGAAAGTTGCTGCTAGCAGAGATACTGAATGGTGGCAACTTCGGACAGCACTTTACCAAGTATGGGCATTTCACAAAGCAAGGAATGGCAAAGAAATACTTCCTGAAGATATGGAGAAATATGCACTTCGTGCGATATTATCCTGCCGAGGCTTTAAGTGAGCCAATCTTCAGAACTTGGCATTTCTTCTGGAGGATGAAGAACAAGAAATAATAGATTTCAAAAACTGCGGTATTCCAATATAAGTGTGATAACTTCTATCACCCAGAGGCTGATGGGGGTATCTTTTCTAAAATCACCCCGTCCCTCTTTACCATTAAAGAGGGCTCCACCTCTCACCCCGACCCTCTCACCCTCAGGGGAGAGGGAGGAAACCGCTCCTCCTCGTCGCTCGGAACCGCTTCGCTCTAAGGTTGGCGGGGCATCAAAGCCCTGCGCCATATTTTGCGGGATGGGACCGCCTGGGAAATAGCAGTTTACAGTTAATAGTTTATAGTTTATAGATTTTTGTGGTAATTTGCTGATGAGTTGCAGATTTTTTTCGATTTTCTTGGTGGTTTCGAGAAAAAAGCGTAACTTTGGCGGCAGAATTAAATGTTTAAAAGGAGAAGATTATGGCAATAGATATTAAAGTGATACCGACTCTACGAGGTGAAGAAGCAGCTCGCTTTGTGAAGAGAGCGGAAGAAGTTATGAATAATAATAATCGTGTGGACTTCTCTGCAAAAATAGCTGAAGCTCGTGCCATTCTGAAAAAAGCGGGTTTTTGATTATGGGGTTCTTATTGGAAAAATGCAAACTTGTGAAATTGGATGATAAGATATTGTCATCTTGTCACCCTTTTACCTGTGGAGATGCTGACCTTGACGACTTCTTTCAGAATGACGCTATGCGTTACAAGAAAGAGTTGTTAGGAAAGACTTATTGTTTTATTTTGGATGAGGATCCTAAGACAATCGTATGTATGTTTACACTATCAAATGATAGTATTCGAGTGGATGTCATTCCTAATAATCGGGGACGTAAGTTGTCGCAAGACATTCCAAGAGAGAAACGTATGCGTAGATACCCTGGTGTATTGATTGGACGTTTGGGAATTAATGCAGGGTTTCGCAATCATGGTATCGGTACGGAACTTCTTGATTTTATAAAATCATGGTTTATAGATGAGGAAAACAAAACAGGTTGCCGCTTTTTGATTGTTGATGCTTACAATAATGAAGCACCTCTTGGCTTTTACCAAAAGAATGAGTTCCTGTTTTTGTTTTCTACGGAACAGCAAGAAGCGGAAAATCTTGGCTATGACGTAGCAAAGACTTTGCACACTCGTTTGATGTACTATGATTTGAAGAAATTGACTTCAATTGCCTAATATCTGGAAAACACAAAAGGATAAGAATTTAGATTTTTAATTATATACTTTAAGATTGGCAGAGCTTTTGATGAAGCTCTGCCCGTCTTTTTGACTTTTCTTTTTTTGAATTTTAAAAAAAGATACCATCTTACTTTTTAACATACTGATAGGTGTCACTGCTTGGAATATAGCAGGGACGCTATATTCATTATATGCTTTTATATGAAGAATATTAAGCTTTTTGATTACCAAGAGGATATGAAGGAACGGATTGAGAAGGCGTTGCGCCTTCATCGGTCCGTGATGGCACAAATGCCAACGGGTACGGGAAAAACGGTTCTACTCGCTTCGGTCGTAGAATCGTTTTTGAGGGAACATTCCAATTGCAATGTTTGGATTGTTGCCCATAGAAGGGAACTGGTTTCTCAGATTCGAGAAACGATTCAAAGAGTTTTTTTCGAATCACCCCGTCCCTCTTTCCAAAGAGGGCTCCACTTTCTCCCCAAGCCCCTCTTCCTCAGGAAGCGGGGATGTAACCGCCCTACTCGGTGCTCGGAACCGCTTCGCTCTAAGGATGGCGGACCATCAAAGGTCTCGCCAGATTGTGCGGGATGGGACCGCCTGGATGCTACTTGCTTGCGGCCTGCTGATGGGCTTGCTGCTACTTGCTTGCGGCCTACTGAGGGACTTGGGGACCGCTTGGGGATGAGTGGAGCATCAAAGGTTTCGCCAGATTGTTTGTCGGCTAGCGCATTCAAGGTTCCTATCAAGGCTGTGTCGATACAATGGTTGTCGAAACACTATGACGAGATAGAGGAAGAACCGGGAATGATAGTGATTGACGAGGCGCACCATGCCCTTGCCAAGACCTATAAGGAGATGTGGGAGAGATTCCCGAATGCTAAGTTCCTAGGATTGACGGCTACTCCTTGCCGATTAAACGGTAAGGGTTTTACTGATCTGTTTGATGTCTTGGTGCAGTCGTGGAGTGTTCCTGAGTTTATCAGCAAGGGAAGATTGGCGACATACGATTTTGTGAGCATCAAATCGGATAGTGTAACGCAACGGCTCATCGACTCCTTGCAGAAACGAGGAGCAGACGGTGACTACCAAAACAAGGAAATGGATATGTTGCTGAATAAGAAGCCGAGCATCGAAAGGCTCTATCGGAGCTTGGAGGAATATGGTAAAGATAGAAAGGGCATCGTGTATGCTATCAATATTAGTCATGCTAATGCTATTGCCGAGTTCTACAGAGAACACGGCATAGTGGCTGTTGCTATTGATAGTAAAACGCCAAGTTCTTTACGAAAAGAACTTATAGAAAGATTCAAAGCTTCTTCTAATACTTCTCAAAATCTTCCTTTTTCGAATCACCCTGTCAATTCTTCTAAAATCACCCCGTCCCTCTTTACCATTAAAGAAGGAGATTTTTCGAAAACCCACCCGTCCTCCCTTACCCTTAAGGGAGGCTCCACCGCTTTCCCCAAGCCCCTTTCCCCTCAGGGGACAGGGGATGTAACCGCTCCTCCTCGTCGCTCGGAACCGCTACGCTCTAAGGTTGGCGGACCATCAAAGGTCTCGCCAGATTGTGCGGGATGGGACCGCCTGGGTGCTACTTACTTGCGGGCTGCTGATGGGCTGGGTGAGGGACTTACTGCTACTTGTTTGCGGGCTGCTGATGGGCTTGATCCTATACAAGTGTTGGTGAATGTGGACATATTCTCGGAGGGATTTGACTGCCCGGATGTGGAGTTTGTACAGTTGGCACGACCAACGTTGTCGCTTGCCAAGTATCTGCAGATGGTGGGACGTGGATTGCGAGTGGCTAAGGGGAAGAAGAACTGCGTAATTATAGATAATGTGGGACTATATCGGGTGTTCGGGTTGCCTTCGCAAGTATGGAACTGGAATGCTATGTTCGAGGGAAAGCTGAAAGTTGGCAAGAGAAAGGAGACTCCGAAGGATAGAGAGTTTTTCCTGATGAACGAGAAGCAAGACGATATTCAGATTCATCCAGACTCAGAAATGATGATGGTGATGAGCCATGAAGAATTGCTCCAAACACTACAGTATCGTGAGTTTGTAGATAGCAAAGGGGAGTTTGCCATCATCAAGCTGTCTGATGGAAAGATGACGGTAGTGAACCGACAAGGAGAACAGGTCTTGGAGCCAGGCGATTACTATGACATGAAACTGTTGGATGGCAACATCCTGTTCTACCGACCTCGCAGAAAGGCGAAATGCTATTATGACCTGTTGGCAAAAGCTGTCATCGACGACGGCACTAACGTAGCAGAAACTCCCCATGTTGTCAACATAAAAGGATGGGAGTTTATAGAATATAACGACATCTTCATGTCTCGAACCCAAGAAGATTTTTCTCTGCCTTATCATCCTTCACAATATGATTTTCTGAATTATGGGTACTATATGATATTCAGATTCAGACCTTCTGCTCCCGGTTGTCAGGTATGGTACTATTGTGAGGGTGATGAAGGGAAGATGCGCATGAGCAATGAAGAGAGCAGGAATGTATGTTTCCTGCGTAATGATTACGAACATGTGTATTGGTTATGTGCAGTCCTGTATGGTGAACGTATCGTTGTCATGGACAGCAAAGAGGACTACTACCTGGTGGATTCAAATTTGAAGAAGACTTTTATAGGATGCAATCATCCAAAGAATGAAAATGAAGATTTGAATTTTGTGATGCCTCGCCTTGGCAAGAAATACTATCATGAGGCGATGTTGCAAAAGAAGGAAATGGAAGAAAACGAGATGCTTCTTTTGCATGAGAAGTCGGAGGCAGGACATGTGGAATTGTATCAAGCAGGAAAGAAATGGGGCGTGAAGGTAGATGGTAAAGTTATCGTGCCACCCCTCTACTGCAGTATAGCGCAACCTGTTGGTGCCTATTGCGCCTTTGAAGAGATTCCCAGACATTGGGGCGTTATGACATTGAAAGGAAAAGTAATTGTTGATGCCAAATATGAGAAGGTGGAGATTCGTGACAATGGAATCGCCGTGGTAACAGGCATCACGGGTAAAACACAGACAATCAATCTTTTAAAGGTAAAAGGGTAAAAAGGTAAAAAAGTAAAAGAGTAAACAGGCCGATGTGAACAAGCGTTCATGTCGGTCTGTTTTTTGTTTATGTAAATCAGAAAATAAAAAAGCGGAGCGTGATTTCACAACCACACTCCGCGCAAACTTAAACAACTAATATGCACGGTTTTTGGATTATACTATAAAATATAGTGAAAATCAATTATTTATGTGCATTTTTGCCATTTTTTTAAAAGCGATATTTATATATTATAATGGTATTTTGGTGTTTTTATTGTTACTTTTAGTGTTACTTAACTATTCATTAGTGCTGATATTCAGTTAATTGTTGTATCTTTGCATCGGTAACAAAAATAACACTAATAATGGCAAGAAATAAAAGTGATAAGAGAAACGTAATCCTACGTGAGAAGAAAAGGTCTAATGGTGGGTGTTCTCTTTATTTGGATATGTATAACCCAGATGAAGATAACAACCATAAGCATTCCTATAAATTTCTAAAAATGTATATAGACCCCGAGAAAGGTAGCGTTGAAAAAAGAGCTGAAATAAGAAAGCGTAATCGTGAGATAAGAAATCTTGCAGAAGCTGCAAGGCAGAAGCTGGAAGATGATTTGAATTGTGGACGATTGGGCATAGTGAATGTAAATAAGTCCAAGAAACTTTTGCTTGTGGATTGGCTAAGGGCATTTGCTGAAAAGAAAGTTGAGTTAGGACGAAGCAAAAGCAATATAACTACAATTAATAATGTGATTCTGCATATAGAGAAGTTTGGAGCAGGCAAAAAATACTTGTTAGATGTTGATAAGGCTTTTTGTCAAAAGTTTCTTATGTATCTTGCAAGTGCAAAGACTATAGGAAATGATAATCCCAAATGGTGTGAACATTACGAGAAGCCAATGGCGAAGAGTACGGCACAACTTTATTATAATACATTTGTTACTGCTTTGAATGAAGCCGTAAGGGATAATTTCCTAAGTGTAAATCCTGCAACTAAATTGAGCAAGGAGGATAAAAAACCAATAAGGGCAGAAAAGGAAACTAGAGGATACTTAGAAAGAGAAGAGGTCTTGAAGTTAGTGGCTACACCTTGTAAGAATGATATGGTAAAGAGTGCCTTTCTGTTCGCTTGCTTTTGTGGACTACGTGTAAGTGATGTGCGTTCCTTGGTGTGGGGTGATATTGAAAGTAGAGAAGACCGTCTGTTTGTTGTTAAGCAAATGGTAAAGACAAAGCATAGTATAGCAATCCCATTGTCTGATGCTGCTTTAAAGTGGATGCCAACAAGGGGAGACGCTGAGGATTCTGATTTGGTATTTGATTTGCCAAACTATTTTAGCATTAATTATATCCTTCAGCAATGGGGTAAGGCTGCTGGTGTTGAAAAGAAAGTGTCATTCCACATCGCTAGGCACACGTTTGCTACATCGTTGCTGACCAAAGGAGCGGACATCTACACAACGAGTAAACTTCTAGGACACCAAAATCTTAGAACAACTCAAATTTATGCCGATGTGGTGGATTCCAAGAAAAAATCGGCTGTGGACTTATTAAATGGTTATTATGAGTGAAAATATCATTGGTGAAAAAGCAAGTAAAGTCGGTAGGGGTTGCATCCTCGGCTATGAGACATTCTATGAAAAAATAGAATACTATTACGGAAGAGAGAGGATAGTTCCTACCATTATGTTGCTATTGGCAGCTAAGAGTGTGGGCGTGATAGAGGGTGACATACTTTCTAATGTTGAAATACGTTACAAAGGTAAAACCTTATGTACTTATAATGGAAATGATGTAGAAATAGCTAAAAGGGAAATTAAAAGTGAAGATTATTTCTCTGTTGATGTGGAAGAGTATGCACTATGTTCCGGTGAAATACATCTAAAATGGAAAGAATCAAAGCAAATGTTGGCTATTTTTGCAAATATGTGCATTGGTGGGGGATTGAGGGTTAAAAGTGGTATAGATGGTAAACCGTTTGTTGGGTATGATGGTAAATTGTCTTTGATATTCAAAGATATATGGAGTGATGTGTTTGGTTTGAAATCGGATTTAAGAAACACATATTATAAAGTGTGTTGTGATAGGGTTGAGCCTATCCGTATCAAAATATTAGAGGCGATTCAAAATAAAGCTGAAGCATACTATGGAATTTATAGTAATATACAAAAAAGGTGGGAAGAAATACAAGAATTACAGAAAAGTATATAATATAGAGTTATAAACTTAAAGAATGTTATTTCCTGCCAAAATCTATATATTAGAAAGTTAAAGAGTCTTTCATTTTACACATCTAATCTTTACTGAAATTTAATATATTGCTTACTTGTGGGCTTTAACTGCTACAAGTAAGCAATTTTTGTCTTATCAAGAATACCATATTTTATAGTAATTTTGCAAGCGGAAACAAGAACGTTCATTGTTTGATGTTGAATTTAAATAAAGAGAAATATGGATAAGGAAGTACTTGATAAGCTGGAGCAAATTAAGAAATACACATTGCTTCAAGCAAAGAATTACTTGAATGTTGAAGACCTGTGTAATTATATTGGAATGTCCAAGGCACAGGTTTACGCTAAGATGAGAGAGCATGCTTTTCCATACAGCAAACCTTGTGGTAAGCTAGCTTTCTTCTTGAAAAGTGATATTGATGAGTGGTTGGGTTCTAACAGAATCGCTTCAAAGCATGAATTGGAATCACAAGCTGCTAGTTATTGTGTAAAACATTAAAATTGTAATGGAGGTTTTTATATGAGTATTATGAAAAGAAACGAATTTGCAGACTATTGCAAGAAGAATGCTTTTGAAAGTGGCGATGGTTTTATTTTTAAGCCCGAGTGGTTGAACATTATTAAGGATAAGGATGATGATTACAAAGCATGGTTTTATGATGTAATCGTGGCTTACGGCATCCTTGGTTATATTCTATCCGACATGCCTAATAGTATGAAAGTGGACATGAAACCAGTAATCGATGCTATCTTTGAGGATATTGTAGATGGTAACAATCCTTTTGCATCTAAGCTAATGATGTTTGAGATGGAAGAGTTTATAAGCGATTACAGGTGTTATTGTGATGAAGTTGAGGAACTTAAGGAGAAAGAAGCAAAGGAGGTTTAAATATGAAGGTAAAACGAGAAAACTTCAAAAAAATGGTTTGCCGCCATTATGGTGGATTTACGTTTCAAGCCGAGTGGTGGAACATGGTTAAGAACAAGGATGCCAATTATAGAGATTGGTTTCTTGATGTAATCGTGGCTGTTGGTGTTTTTGGAATTTTCCTTGAAGACATGCCCGACAAAATGAAGATTGATATGGAAGATGTGATTGATTGCCTGTATAATGAAATCGTTTCAGGTGACAATCCTTTAAAATACCGTCAAGGGTCATTTAATATGAATGAGTTTATGAATGAATACGATTGTTTCTGTGATGAAGTAGCGGAAATCAAAGAGGAAGGAGGTCAGCGATGATTACAAAGGATGGTCGATTTAATCTAGGTGGTGTCCAACAGGCGGACACCATCAAAGATAATGGTGGTTCTTATGCCGCCGATTGGTGGAATACCTTAAAGGACATTCAATCACTAGTAGACAAGTGCAGCTCAATCTGTCATATTGCAAACAACATCAAGAAAGGAGGATTGCTATGATACAGCCAACAATCGTTTTTTATGGTCGCTTAGATTTTGATTCTAAAAGCGGAAAATCGCCAAAGTATATACTTACAAGCGTATGGGGTAATTATTCGCCTATGGAAACGCTAAGGGGTAGAAATGGCATGGTTTCAATGTATTTGTTGCCAAAGCGTGAAACTCAATCAAGCGATTGCCCACAAATGCACCTTCAAGCAAAGGCAAGTTTGAACCTAACAGGTTTGAAAGACTACTTTATTAATGGCAAGTTGTCGGGATTCGCCTTTGGATTTCCACCAAGCACGCCGACTTATTCAAGCAAGAACAAGCCAAATCCTTTCTATTCATGCAAAAATGATGGCTTTTTGTTCATAGTCCACCAAGACAAAGAAGCACCAACACCAGCCGAGCAACAAAGACCAGATTATATTGAAATGATTGTGCTACAAGGCGCAAGGGTTTTGGCAGGAAGTTATTGCAAGCAATTATCGGCTGGCGGCTTTGATGATGTTCTGAATGTGCTGAGACGTGATTCTGTAACAATTGGCTAAGGAGGTGAGTATGTATGATAAAGTAAGAATGTTCCTACCAAGATGTAGAGATATGCCGGATATTAGCCAATACTTAGAAAGCGTAGGTGAAAAGACATCTAACACGGGTGAAATTAGCACTTATGGGTTCATAGATGGATTGAAAGTAACTCAATTTGTAGGAGGTTATGTAGTCGGTGGCAGTCTGTCAAGGTTCTTTTATCCTAGCAATATATGGCCGTTGAGTCATCACACGACAAAAGACGCTATAGAGAAACTTTCTGATAGCTTGCATCTTGATATGTTTGAAGCCAATGTTACAAGTTTGGAATTTGGGACACAATTTCCTATGATTAAACCTGTTAGAACGTATCTTGATAAGTTGGGTGATATGCCAAAGATGATAAGAATACAAGGAAGTCCAAACGCTTTGTACTACCAAGGCACAGCCAAGACGAAAAGGTATGCTCAAAGGCAAGTTCTATCATTCTATGATAAGCTGGCAGATGCAAAGAGCAAAGGTTTGGAGATTCCACAAGGGTTTGGCAATGCCAACCTCCTTAAATATGAGCTGCGTCTTAATGGTTGTTTGGCTAGACAAATCGGGGTGGAAGAAGTGAAAGCCTCAACGCTATCGGATAAAACTTTTTTCAAGAAGTTGTTGAAGATGTGGGGTGATGAATATTTTACAATTTCAAAACACAAGACAATGAGAACAGAGATTAAGAATGAAATCAAAAGTCCAAAGGATGCCATAAATGCTTTCATAGCAAGAATGATGAGCAGACAAGACAAAAACGAGATAGCTGATTATATAGAGGAACTAAAAGCTATGAATGTTTTCAAAGATAGGAAGTATTATACCCGTGTGAGAAATGGCTTGAAAGAATTATCATCAAATGCTGATTTCCTAATCACAGATGAGGACGGAAAAGAGCTAGATGATTGCATACGTAACACGATAATGAATTACTGAATTATCAAAAATGTGTTCATAGTAAGTGTCTCAAAAGGACAAAATTTGGTAACAACAATAAAAATAGAGTACGATGGATATAACAGAGATTCAAAAAGACAAAAAGGTCATTTTAAGACCATTTGATAATGGTCGTAGATTAAAGGTTGTCTTTCAAGATTTAAAGGATGCAAGCAAGTATATTGCAGCAGACTTATCACGAGACACGGTGCTTCAACTATCATCAGTCTTGCATTGCAAGGAGATTGAAAAGTTGTTGGATAAGCAAAGTAAAAAGGAGACATGAAGGGCTGCAAACGTTGAGGCTAATTTCAATAGACGTGAAGCGCAAAATATTTACAAATTTAAAGCAAATGTGTTGTTCTATAATAAACGAGGCAAATGGATAATTTAGAGTTTAGACAATTGGTTGAAGAGGTTGAAGCTAAGCTGCAACTAACGGAAGAAGAGAAAGAGGCTATGCAAGCCGGTTCGATTCCACCAAAGAAAGAGGAAAGTGAGTTGGAAGCAATCGATTTAGATAAGGTTGCACTAGACATCGTTAATAGTTCAAGTTTATAAAATTAAGATTATGGATAAGATATTGTATGAAAATACCGAGTACATTAACAAGAAGAGACAAGCAATTTGCAAGAAAGTAGGTGCTATCAATGAAATGTTGGATGGCTTGCTAGAGCAGTTGGGGTGTGTCCTTTCTGACAAGGAAATTATGGCTTTTATGAACAATCCAGATGATTTGTTTGAGATTGTGACACATAACTTGCTTTGCCCACAGGACGTGGTAGTTAAGTTGGTTGTCAGAACAACCATATCAGAGCGATTAGAGCCTATGATGCAAGAGTTCAAGTCTCAGACAAGAAGCCTTGATTGTGATAATTCTTACATCATTATCAAGGATGGACGTGCAATGCTAGATGTGGATGATTTTGAAAAGGCTATGGATGCTCATCGTTTGTCGTTGGACTCAGAGCCAAGACAGAAGGCGTGGGAAATGGCTCAGAAGATAGTTTCAGACATCGACAAATTGGAGAAGTTTCTGACAAAGAACCAATTGGGACGAGTCCAGCCTCATGCAATAGGAAAAAATACAACCTTTTGCTATGATTGCTTGATTGGATACTATGGTGAAAAAGGAAGAGTTAAGTTATCACCACAAGCTGTTTCTTGTATAAAATAGTCTCTCGCAGGTGCGCGCGTGATGATGAATGAGAGTAATAATCCAAGGTGGGTAAGTCCAACTTATTCACCTTGCTAACAAATATATGATTAGAAACTATGGCAGAAATATTTTTTAACGTAAGAGCCCGATTTGATGAGGTAGTCTCGGCTCGTAAAGAGTTGGTAAGACTTAAAGAGGAAATATTGAAGACAAACCAGCAGACTTCTAAAGAGGTTGTGGAATCGCTTACAAATGCTTATCAGAAACAAAGCCAAAAGGTTAAAGAATTATCAGAAGAGATTTCACGCTATAACTTTGCAATGAAGATGTTTGGTGAAAAGATATTGTCTTCAAAAGATTTGGTACAAGGCTTTATTGGCAAGGCAGAAGAGACCAAGACCAAGATTGGTGAGGTTTCTTCTGAAGTAGATAAGATGCAATCCAAGTTATCAAGCGGAAATCTTGATATAGAAGCAGGTAACAGCCTTTCTCATGCAATCTCGGAAAAGATTTCTTATTTGGAGAAACTTAGAGAGTTGTATAATGATTTGATAGCATTGGCACAAAAGGCAAATGCAGAATTACAGGACACAATTTCACAAGGAGAATCTTTGGTTCAAATAAAAGGTGTCTTTTCAGATATAGTAAAAACAAAGGGTATCAACGATGAAGTTACAGCTCATGCAAAGGTTGTGGAACAAGTAAACGCTGAGGCTGATACTCTAAAGAACGTATCACAAAGCCTACAAGATGGGCAACCTTTCAAAAGCTATGAAGACAAGATTGCAGCTATTAAGCAAAGGATTTCCGAGTTGCAAGAAAAGATTGTTGATACTAAAGAATCCATACAATTTGCAAAGAATGATGTAGCGGACTTGACGGCACAAAAGGAGGCTAATGCTAAAAAATATGGTGAAAAAACAACCGGAAGCATAGACGAGGCTATAACCAGTTCCAAGCAAGAAGTAGATGAGCAAACAAGGGCATTGCAATCTTATCAAATTGAGTTGCAAAGAGCAAAGTTGCAATTGGGTAACTTAAATGAAGAGCAAAAGGCACAAGCAGAAGTTACAAAAGCGGAGTCCAATGAGTTCACGGCAATAACCGCCAAGATTGAGGAGTGGAAGAGTTCATTGTATAACATTGATGGCTTGAATCAAAAGTTTGAGTCCCAAAAGTTGGCTATTTCCGGAGTTAAGGATAGCATAAATGAGTTGAGCCAATCTTCACAAAGCAATTCCGCATGGGCTGAGCAATTAAAGCAAGAAATTGAAACAATGTCCGCTTCATTGAGACTTAGTTCAAGTGAAATGGACTCCTCATCTTATGGCAAGGTATTTGATGAGTTAAAGGAGAAAGCAAGCCAATACGCTGAAAGTCTCAACTATGCAAGTGGACAATCAAATGCCGCCATAGAACTTCAAAAAGAGGCAATAGTTGGTTTGGAAAATCAGTTGGCTACATTACAAGAGCAATTGCAAGCGGCACAAGCTACAAACAATTCTGCAGCCGTACAAGCTATATCAGAACAAATCAACGTCCTTAGCAATGAATTGAATGCAGCCAAGAATAACCTTGTAGGCTTGCAACAACAAAGCGAGAATGCAAAGAATGCTATGCGTGGTTTGGCTGATGTTCAATCATCGTTAAGCATGACGGAGAAAGGGGGTAGCTTCTTTGGAAATATCATTGATGAGGCTCAGCTAATCAAGCAAAAGGTTAGTGATGCTTTCTCTTCATTACATGAAACAATATCTAGCAAGTTTGAAGCAATAAAGTCCAAGGCTAGTGAGGTGGGAAGTTCTATCTCTGGAAGTCTATCTAACTTGTCGGATAAAATTGGTTTGGATAGGTTGGGTAATGCCTTTTCTTCGGTTGGTGAGCGGATAGGAGCTGCAAAAGATAAAATGTTGGACTTTGCCACAGGTGGAGGTAAGTTCCAATCATCCATAGGCAACCTAAAGACTGCTTTAAATGGCTTACCTTTGCCATTAGGAAATGTTATTGGTAGTATTGGTGCTATGACAAAGGCATTGTGGGCGATGTGTGCCACACCAATAGGAGCGGCTCTTGCAGCCGTGGCGGTTGGACTTCAAGCGGTTTATGCGTGGTTTACAAAGTCGGCAGAAGGACAAAAGGCATTTACTAAGATAAGTGCTTATATGGGTTCATTGATGGCATCCTTAACCGATATTGTGGTTATGCTAGGTAGCTATCTTTATCATTGCTTTGCCGATGCAAAAGGCCCATTACGAGATTTTGGCTTATCATTCAAAAATACCTTTGTAAGTGCCGTTAAAACAGGCTATACGCTTCTCAAAGGTCTTGGAACAACCCTAAAAGGTATTTTTCAGCTTGATTGGGACACTTTCACCGATGGACTTTCACAAGTGGGCGATGGCTTGATAAAAGCAGGAAAAACGGCAATTATGGCTGTGCAGACACAAATCAAGGGTATTGTTGGAAGTGTTAAAACCGTCTACGACATGTTTACAAATGACAAGCTGGGTAGTGGTATTGGAAAAGCATTGTCCGACTTGTTCCCAAAGGCAAAGCAAGCAGCCAAGATAGCCGAGCAAGACCTGCAAGCCAATATTGCATTAGGTAAAGCCAAAGAAGAACAAGACAAGCTGGAGAAGACCATAGCGGAAAAGCGAGAGAAAATTTATACTTTGACAGGCAAAGCCAAACAAGAAGCGATTGCAGAAACAAAGGCTTTGCTGAAACAAAAGTATGATAGCCAGATTAAGGCACAGACGGAGTTGTATGAGTTACAAAAGAAACGTAATGCCTTACATACATCATCATTGGCAGATCTCAAACGTGAAAGAGAATTGCATATAGAAGTCTTGTCCACACAAGCACAACAGGCAGCAAGCACAAGAATGCTTACACGTATGGAGGCATCCAATCAAAGAAGTATGGACAAAGCCGCCAAGAATGCCGAGAAGAAAGCGGCTGCTGAGGCTAAGAAGAATGCAACCAAGCAAAACAACATAGAAAGTGCTGAAGGTAAGTTGGCTGAGGCTATCTACAAAAACGAGTATGAGCGTTCCAAGGCTATGCAATCCATAGAGGAGAAAGTGACCGATGCAAGAATCAAGGCTATGCAGGATGGAGAGGAAAAGGTTATAGCCGAGCGCAAAAGGGCATTGGAAAAGGAAATTGAGCAGATAGAAACGGAGAAGAATGCCGCTATCAAGGCAGAGCGTGACCGCCAAAAAGCCGAGTTTGATGCAAAGGAGGCTATTGTTAAGGCACAAGGTGGCAAGCCTCAGCAATGGGATGATAAGATGCTGGACCAAGAGCCAATCAAGAAGATTGAAAAGCAATACACCATCATTGAGGAAAGTGCCGTAACAGAGTCCAATAGAAAGACCCAAAAGGAGCAAGCACAAGCCATGCTTGATTACTTAAAGGCTTATGGTACATTCCAAGAAAAGAAATATGCAATAGCCAAGGAGTACGATGAGAAGATTAATTTAGAGACGGATACCTACAAAAAGGCTAGTCTTGAAAAAGAGAAGTCAAAGGCGATAAGTGATGTAGATACAAGTGCCTTGCAGTCTCATATTGATTGGCAAAGCGTGTTTGGTTCTATGATAGGTTCATTGCAAGAGCAGCTGAAGGAAACGTTCCAAGGCTTGAAAGAATACACCAAGAGCGATGATTTCAAGAAGAAAGATGCAACCGAGCAAAAGGTAATTTATGAGGCAATCGACAAGATGCGTGGTGCATTGACGGGTGACCATGAGGGTACTTTGAACCTTTCCAAGCTGAAGAAACAAAGCGAGGATTTGGGAAACGCTTTCAAGGAGATGCAAGCGGCTGGACTTAGGGAAAAGATAGCGTTTGATAACTTGCAAGTGGCACAGGATTCTTACGAGAAAGCCTTGAAGACCGGAGACAAGGCACAAATTAAGAATGCAAGTCAAACATTGGATTCTGCAAAGGCTATATATGATGGTGCAAAGAAGACTTCTGAGGAAATGGTTAAGACCGTTAAAGCTAAAGGGGTTGAATATAAGGAAAGTTCACAAGGTACGCTTGACGGATTGAATGAGGTAGCATCTGGATTGAAAGAGTTTAGTAGTGGGTCATTAAGCGGCATAATGTCGGGACTGACCAACACGGTACTAGGATTATCTAAAATAGACCTAGGAAAGACTTTAAACAAGTCGGTTTCAAAGTTGGCAGATAAATTGCAATCAGGTGGAGCCATCGGTCAAATCATATCAGCGATATTATCTATTCTTGATATACTGAAGGATGGTATTGGCTCATTGGTAGCAAATGTAATAGATACAATTCTCAATGCCGTTAATGGTATTTTGAAGAATATTCTAAGCGGAAAGTTTGTAGAGCAAATCGGTGGCTCGCTTTTGGAAGGTGTGGGCCATATTCTTGATACAGTTACCTTTGGTGGCTTGTCTAGTTGGTTAGGTGATGGCTCTAGCGACAAGAACCTTGAAAAAGATTTGGCTAGGTTATCCGAGAGTAACAATAACTTGAAAACAAGTATTGATGCTTTGGCAGACAAGATGGATGAGGCTAGTTCCATGCAAGATATAACCACGTCTTATGAAAAGCAAAAGGAGGCTATACAAGACCAAATCAAGAATACACAAGAGTCAATGTATAGAAGTGGTGCTGCTTACACAAGTGGGCATTGGTATAAGGCTTATACGGATGGCAAACATTCTTCCAACAAGAAGATAAATGATGCTATGTCTTCAGAGGATTGGGATAAGGTAAGTAAGGCTGCTGGTGTTGCCGTACGTGGTGCATCAGATTTTTGGAACTTAACAAGTGAACAGATGGCTAACGTAGCCGCTTATGCAGCCACTCAATACGATAAGATAAAGCAATATGGCGATAATGGCTATAAGAATGCAAGCCAGTATATGGATGCTTATCTAGAATATTATAGGCAGCTGGAACAATTGGAAAATACCTATCGAGAGAAACTTACTTCAATATCTTTTGATAGTGTTGAGAGTGATTTCAAGAGCATGTTGGAGAATATGGATTCTGATTCAACCGATTTTGCTGATAGTTTCCAAAAGAAGATGGCAAGTGCTATTATTAATTCTTTGATGGTTGATAAGTACAAGCAGAGATTGCAAGACTGGTACAAGACTTTCTCATCTACATTTGAGAATAAGAATTTAACCAAAGAAGAGCTATATAAGGCACAAGAGAAGTTGAAACAGGAATATATGGCAATCTCTAAGGATGCTTTGGATGAAAGAGATTCTTTAAAGGATGCTTTGGGGTGGAAAGACAATTTTTCTCAGTCTGCTTCTTCCGGTTCTTTTGAGTCAATGAGCCAAGACACAGGAGAAGAACTAAACGGAAGATTCACAGCCGTACAAAGTGCCACAGAGGGGACTTTGGAGCAAGCCAAGGAAATCAATCAGAAGATAGACCAGCTTGTGTCCTTGAAAGGTGATAAAGGAGATAGCTTGCTAACGGTTAGCGTTTCTACCATTATGAGTAATGTAGGCAATATATGGGTTGCCATGGATGAGGGCAGGACAATCCTTGCACAAAGTCTTATGCGCTTAGAATCCATTGATGAGCGACAAGAGGGCTGGAACAAGCCTATATTGCAAATGAGCCGTGACCTAAGCGCTATCAAAGACAAGGTGGATAGGTTGTAATACAAAGGTGTGGTGGAATGCACTAAGCGTAGATGCAAGTCCTCCACACCTTGAAGTATGTAAGCGCAAATCATCGCCCACACCTTGAAAGTAGCTAAGGGAAAAATTTCCCCGAGGGTTCATTTGCTAAATTTGTCAAATGAAGAAGTAAGAAGATGCTCGCTTAATAAAATTATTAGATGAGGGGTTAAGCATCATTTACCCCATTGAAAGCAAATGACAAGGTTTTTCCTAAAGTTGTGAAAAACGTATGCAGGGCAAATCTCTAGAAAATGTATTCATAGTAAGGGTGTCAAATTTACCAAAAAGTGGTAAAAATAGGCAAAGATACAAAAATCCTATTAGTCTATATTATTTATCAGTAAGTATGGGTGTCGCTACAGGCTACACCCCTTAGACTTGCCAAAATTGGCAAAACTGCCCCAAACAAAGTTTGTATTAGGTGTTCCTAGGATGGAAACCCTTTAGCGTTGACGAATAAGCGTGAATAAAAGATAATAATTACTAAGATAGTAGACATATACGTTTGATTGCTAGCAAACTTAAGAAGATGTTGCAAGGATGATAGAAAAGGGGTGTCTTCAAAAATGATAATCCCCCAAAATTGGTGTATTTGGTAGCCTCAGCGATTAAAAAGGTGTAAAAATCTCACCTTATTGTTTATTAAAAGAGGTCTCCACAATTTTGAGGACACCCCATTTTGTAGGTTTTAGACAGAATTGTCAAAAACCGATTAAGGGTAGGAACATTGTTCCGCTCAGGTTATCCACAAGGGGTTTTTAACTAGATAGTTATAAACTTGATAGGAACACTTTCAACGAGTCCAGATTTGGGCTAGTACGAGGGCGCAAAATTGCATTCTCGTTGATTATCAAGCGTTACCCCAAAAAGTTAGTACGAGAGCCTAAAAATCGGCTATTGTTGAAAATCAAGATGTTACATAGTTTTCACCCATTTGGGCGAAAACCATCGGGCTTGTTTTCTAGCTCGTTGAAAGAAGAGGACAGTGCAAAATTGCTCCGTCCTCTTTCTTAACTTGATGCAACCACAAACCAAAGTTGGACTATGGAACGGACGCAAATCTGCTTTGGTTGCCGTTTTTTTTTATTCAAATAAATATTTCCATTGGTTATTATCTTCTACATAACATTCACCATAAGGAAAGTCTTCATATATTTCTTTATCTAATGAAATGAATAAAAGTCTTTCTGAATATTCAGATTTAGTATTAAAAAGAACATCAAATGTCTTAACTTCTGTTTCTCCATCTAGCTTTATGGACAAGATTCCGTCTTTTACAGAATACGTTCCTATATGCTTTGGATTGAATCCACCAAAAGAGTTATAAGTGCGGTAAGCTACTTTGTTGCTCTTAAATCCAATAATACCGCTAACTCCTTTGCTGTACCAAATAGTATTATCTAGCGTTTCTGTAGTAACTTGCTCTTTCTTTGGGTATTCATCATTATCGTTGTTAGAGCATGATGTTAGCCCAATCGTCAAAACGAATATTAGGGCAAACATAAATAAAAACTTCTTCATATTCTTATTATTTTAATTATTAATACTTGTAAGGAATGTTCCTTATATTACTTATTTATATGTAGGTTTAATGGCTTGCCACAATATGGGCAACTAAAAGATATAGGTTTGTTTTCTTCTTTGTTGCTATTCTCTTCATCTGAAAAGAATAAGTCTGTTATGTCAATGCCAATTGCTGAGGCTACCTTTTCAAGAGATGCCAAAGTTTGTGCATTTACAACTAAAAGGCGAGCACCATTGTAAGTAACACCTAATCTTTCTGCTAGTTCTTTAATAGTTAAGCCTTTTATATCTAAGGCTCGTTTAATATCTAAATGTTTCATATCTGTTGAATTTTTGTGCAAAGATAATAAGAAACGAGTAAAACAAAGCATTTACTTTGTTAATAGATTTAAAAACAAAGCAAAATCTTTAAAAATAAACTAAAAAACAAAGTATTTGCTTTGTTGTTTGAAAGAAAATGCTTATCTTTGCAATGTCTTTAAGAGATAAAGGCTTTTAAGTTTAACTATTAGATGCTGCAATGCAGCCGAGTGGCACTCGTAAAACCGTTTAGTTGATTATGGCTAATTCATTCAAGAATATGATGAGAGAAGTGATGGCAATGGCACACAGAGCCTTTGAGTTGAAATCAGCAACAATGAGCTGGTCAGAGTGCTTGAAACAAGCATGGGCAGTGTTGAAGTTGAAGCTGGCAATGAAGAAAAGAGTTGTTGAGTTCTACTTTCAGAAGGTGGATGGCTCAATCCGTCAGGCATTTGGCACTTTGCAGGAGTCTTTGATAGACTACACTCCAAATGGTAAGGGGTATGCTTGCAAGGATTGTGTTAAGTATTGGGACATTGAGAAAAAGGCTTGGCGACAAATGAAGTTCTTTAACTTTATCAAGGTTGCTGCCTAAGAGTTAGATAAGTGAGCGCACACGTTAAACTGCACATATATTATATTTTGGATTTAAAGTTAGAAACGATATGGATAAGAATTTGATGAATGCTCTTTATGTGAGCTGCAATGAGAAGTTTGGCGTGATGAGCGACAATGAGCGTGAAACTATTTCACATATATTGGGTACTGATTTAACCTTGGTTCTAAACAAAGAGAATATGGTGGTGTACCTGTTAGTACCTTTGACAAGAAACCACAAGTTTGACTGTAAGGGTAATTACATTATCGTGGATGGCAAGAGGTTTGATTCTGACATCTTTTTCCGCAAGGATGCTTGTCAATGGATAGAGATGCAATCTAAGAATATGCTAGCTATGGTAATATAAAGATATAAGGGCATAAGGTGGCAAGTCGTGAGAGGGACACGACAGAAATATAAACTCCCATTAGACCGCCACCCAAAGCCCAAAGATATACTATGTTTTTATACTTTTCATTTTCTCCAAGCGTGGAGAATTGCCACAAGCTCACCTCTCTACTTTAGTGGGCAAGTGACACAAGCCCTGTCCATCCTCTCTCACAATATGGTGGACGGGGCTTTCCGTTTATACTTTTTGATTTGCACACTATAAAATTGGCTGAGAGTATTGTTTTATGGGTGTTCCAAGGCTGTTTCTATAAGAATGTAGCTTTGTTCATACCCCCAAATAGGGGAGCGAGCAAACCAAGGTTCTAGTTTTCCACAAAATTATGGAAAACTCATCAATATTTTATTGCTAAATATTTGGTAATCAGAAGAAAAAGTTGTATCTTTGCAGTTGAAAAAATAACATATAAAATATGAATATTATGACATGGGATGAAGAAAAAATGAAGTTTCTAGAGCGTTATCCGGATTGTCCTACGGCTGAGGATATTAAGGTTCTAGACCTTGTTATGTGCAAGAAGTATGCTTTAGAGATTCTTGAGGGTAAGAAGACTGTGGAATTTAGACAGTGTACACACCAGTTCAGCAGCCGACTTTATGATAAGAAAGTGCTTGATTTTTTAGATAAGCATAAGGATGATAAAGAAGTGCAGCAAGCATTGGAGAAAGGTTTTGTTGAGCCTTTGAGAATTGTAAGGGCAATCCATTTTCATAACTATGCTAATAATTGGTATATGGATGTAGAATGCACGGCAAATGAGATAATGGCTCTTATTCCAAGAGATATTAAGTTTTTGCAAGAAACCTACAACTGCCATGAGTGGGATGAAGCTTTGGCTGAAAAGGAAGCTAAAAATGAAAAGGAACGCCCTTGCTGGTTTTGGTTTGCTTTAGGTGAGGTATTAGATACAAATTTGAAATAATCAGTTAAAGAAGAAAGGAGTAAATTATGAGCGAGGTGCAAAGATGGATAGGTGGGCGATGGGTATATGCTGGCTATGTGAAATACCATAAGGATGGTTCAATAACCTATGGTGGTGGCAAGGCTAACGGAAACCAATTTGGTAACAATATGAAGATATTGGGTGCAAAAGCAGCTCAGAATCCTACAGAAAGAATACAAAGACAGTTCCAAGGAAGAAAGAAGAAGTAAGGTAGGTTTTCATGAGATATAGGTGGAGTGATAGGACTCTCTCTCATATATGTTTTTCCCCAAGTGTGGGGTTTTAAAGTTAAATTGTAATTCTAGCCATATTGTGAGTTCCTATGCTTCACCATAAAAAAGGGGTGTTTACTATTAGTTGGTTTCACCCCTTATTTGTGAGAGTTTTTTCTTTTATATATTCATATAATAAATTCCAATTAAGTTTAACTAAGTGGTGTCCATTAGACGGACACCATTTTTTTTGTGTATTCCGGTAGGTAGCGACAAGTAGAAATCACTTTTTAAATATTTTCTTAAAAATTTGGTGGTTAAAGAATAAATGATTATCTTTGCATCGTAAACCCATCTTTGCAATATTGCCATGCAGTATTTTTGTTACCAACAAGTGCAAAGATGGGCTTTTTATTTGGGTATTGTTACTATAGTGTTACTAATCCTGTAAACCAATAAGTTTTTGTTCTGTTAGGTTTGGTTGTAAAGTATTGATATATAGATAATTAAAAAGGCTACACCATTTCACAATGATGCAGCCTGCAAACTTAAACAACCAATAAAAGAAATAGATTGATCGTTCAATTGTTATATCTGATGAAGAGTAGCTCTTATTAGAGCTTTGTTTTTTATCTGTCAGAAATATGTCTTATGTTTGAAGACATTGCTGATTAGCGGATGAACAGGAGTTCACGATACTTAGGCAATGTCCAGAGCTCATCGGCTACAGTCAACTCCAACTTATCAATCTGATAACGGATTTCCTCCATCTTTGGAGCTACCGTGTCATGATAAGCTATCGCCTTATCGTGCTCATTCTCAATCTTGTTGGCAACCTTGCGGGCATTAACCAACTCCTCAACACCGGTCTCGATGATCTGAGTGCGCTCAGCAATCTTCTTGATGATATTGATGTTGCGGGCTGTCAACTTCTTGCCTTCCTCGTCGCCGAAGATATCAATCATGTTCTCCACATTCTTAGCCAACTGGCTCTGATAGTGAGTAGCCACTGGGATGATGTGGTTCATACTCAAGTCGCCCATTACACGAGCCTCAATCTGAATCTTCTTGGTGTAGGTCTCCCATTTCACCTCGTTACGAGCTTCCAACTCGTTCTTCTTCATGACGCCCATATCCTCGAACATCTTGATAGTGGCAGGGTCGAGATAACGCTCAAAAATCTTTGGACAGCTCTTCTCGCAGTCCAGACCACGCTTAGCTGCTTCCTCTACCCACTCATCTGAGTAACCATTGCCGTCGAAACGGATTGGCTTGCAGGTCTTCAAATCCTGACGAACGATATCGATGATGGCAGATGTCTTGTCCTCACCCTTGGCAATCAACTCATCCACACGCTTCTTGAAGTCGGTCAAAGCCTCGGCTACGGCTGTGTTCAATACAATCATTGCTGATGCACAGTTAGCCTCAGAACCTACGGCACGGAACTCGAAACGGTTACCGGTGAAGGCGAATGGTGATGTACGGTTACGGTCGGTGTTATCAATCATCAACTCTGGAATCTCAGGGATATCCAACTTCATGCCCTGCTTGCCAGCTACGGTGAAGAGATCCTTCTTGTCGGCTTTCTCAATGTGCTCGAGAAGGTCGGTCAGCTGCTTGCCGAGGAATGAAGAAATGATTGCTGGAGGTGCCTCGTTGGCGCCCAGACGATGCGCATTGGTTGCGCTCATGATAGAAGCCTTGAGCAAACCGTTGTGCTTGTATACACCCATCAAAGTCTCTGTGATGAAGACTACGAAACGGAGGTTATCCTCTGGTGTCTTGCCAGGACCATGAAGCAGAATGCCTGTATCTGTAGCGAGACTCCAGTTGTTGTGCTTACCGGAACCGTTGATGCCTGCGAATGGCTTCTCATGGAGAAGTACGCGGAAACCGTGATGGCGAGCTACCTTCTTCATCAAGCTCATCAGGAGCATGTTGTGGTCAACGGCAAGGTTGGTCTCCTCGAAGATAGGTGCCAACTCAAACTGGTTTGGTGCTACCTCGTTGTGACGGGTCTTGCAAGGAATACCGAGTTCAAGAGCCTGGATTTCCAAATCCTTCATGAATGCCTGAACACGCTCTGGGATGGCTCCGAAGTAGTGGTCGTCCATCTGCTGGTTCTTTGCAGAATCATGACCCATCAGGGTGCGACCAGTCAACATCAGGTCAGGACGTGCTGCATACAAGCTTTCATCTACCAGGAAGTACTCCTGCTCCCAACCGAGATTGGAAATAACTTTCTTGACATCTGGGTTGAAGTAGTGGCAAACCTCTGTTGCTGCTACGTTTACAGCGTGCAATGAACGGAGCAATGGAGCTTTATAGTCGAGTGCCTCACCTGTGTAAGAGATGAAGACGGTAGGGATACAGAGTGTATCGTCGATGATGAATACAGGCGATGTTGGATCCCATGCAGAATAACCGCGAGCCTCGAAGGTAGAGCGGATACCGCCAGATGGGAAAGATGATGCATCAGGCTCCTGCTGAACGAGCAACTTGCCTGAAAATTCCTCGATCATACCACCCTTGCCATCATGCTCGATGAAGGCATCGTGCTTTTCTGCAGTACCTTCTGTCAATGGCTGGAACCAGTGGGTGTAGTGTGTTACGCCATTCTCGTCAGCCCACTGCTTGATGCCTTTGGCTACGGCGTTGGCGATGTTACGGTCGAGACGTGCTCCGTTGTCGATGACGTCTACCAGTTTCTCATAGACATCTGCAGGGAGATACTTGTACATCTTCTGTCGGTTGAATACCTTCTTTCCGAAGAATTCACTTGGTCGCTCGCTAGGAGCGGTTACCTCAACAGGCTTTCTCTTGGAAGCCTCTGAAACAGCTTCAAATCTTAAGTTGCTCATACCTTATATTTTTAAATGTTTAATGTTCAATGTTAAGTGTTGAATTATTTTCCCAGCCATTTGGCAATTCTCTCCATGGCTTCCTTGCAGTCCTCATGCTCGCCGAAGGCGGTGAGTCGGATGTAGCCTTCGCCCGATGGACCGAAGCCGACACCAGGGGTGCAGACTACGCTGGCACCATAAAGCATCTCTTCGAAGAATTTCCAGCTTGGCGTGTTGTTTGGCGTCTTCACCCAGAGATAAGGTGCATTCTCGCCGCCATATACTCTCAAACCGAGTTTCTGGAGTTCTGCTCTCATGAAGTGGGCATTCTCCATATAGTAATTGATGGTTGCCTTCACCTGTTCCTTACCCTCAGGGGTGTAGATGGCTTCGGCAGCACGTTGGCTGATATAGCTTGTACCATTAAACTTGGTGCACTGGCGGCGGTCCCAGATAGGATTCAATGCTACTTCCTCACCTGCCAATGTCTTTGCCTTCAACTCCTTAGGAACAATGGTGTAACCACAACGCACACCGGTGAATCCGGCAGTCTTCGAATAACTGTGGAATTCTATCGCTACCTTTCTGGCTCCACGAATCTCGTAGATAGAATGAGGAATTGATGGGTCGGTGATATATGCCTCGTAGGCTGCATCATAGAGGATGATGCTCTCGTTCTTGATAGCATAGTTTACCCATTTTCTGAGTTCTTCTTTCGAGATAACCGTACCCGTAGGGTTGTTTGGATAACAGAGATAAATCATGTCCACACGGTGGTCTGGAATCTGAGGGATGAAGTCATCGCTCTCATCGCAAGGCATGTAGGTAACATTGCTCCACTTGCCGTTCTCGAAGATTCCCGCTCTACCTATCATCACGTTAGAGTCTATATAAACCGGATAAATCGGGTCAGTAACGCCGATGTTGTTATCCCATCTCAAAATCTCCTGGATATTTCCCGTATCGCTCTTGGCTCCATCGTTTACGAATACCTCGTTGGCGTCAAGATGAATGCCACGTGGCAGAAAGTCGTTCTTGATGATAGTCTCTCGGAGGAAGTCGTAGCCTCGCTCCGGACCGTAGCCTCTGAAAGAAGCCTGCTCAGCCATCTCGTCTACAGCCTTGTGCATCGCCTTGATGACGGCAGGGCAGAGAGGCTGGGTTACGTCACCGATGCCCAGACTGATTACACGCTGCTTGGGATGTGCAATCTTGTAGGCGTTCACCTTCTTTGCGATGTCGGCAAACAAGTAGTTGTTGGCCAACTTCAGGAAATGTTCATTAACTAATGCCATATTTTGTTTCTCCTTTTATTTGTGGTCATTATCGACCATTTGTTATTTAAGTTTGCGTCTATCTTATTTTTATGTTGAGTGTTGAATGTTGAGTGTTGACTTGGTGGGTGCAGTTAAATTCAACATTCAACATTCCACATTCAACACTCCAGAGACTTGGTGGGTGCAGCTAAATTCAACATTCAACATTCCACATTCAACACTCCAGAGACTTTGTGGGTACAGCTAAATTCAACATTCCACATTTAACACTCCCTATATTAACATTCCAACTGGATTTCTCCTTCGAATGAGAAGGCTGCAGGCCCTGTCATGTAAACATGATCATCAGCCTCGCTATATTCTATTTCCAGCGTTCCGCCATCCATCACGATACTGCTTTTTCTGCCAGTACGCTTGGTAAGGGCTGCGGCTACGGCTGTGGCACAGGCTCCTGTTCCGCAAGCCATTGTTATTCCGCTTCCCCTTTCCCAAACTCGTGTCCTTATGGCGTCTGTGTCAGTTACTTGTGCAAATTCTATGTTGCATCTCTGGGGAAATGCCTTGTCTCTTTCCAGGATTTTACCATAGTGGGCGATGTCGATGGTGTCGATGTCATCCACGAAGGTAACGAAATGCGGATTACCCATGCAAACATAGGTGCCTTCAAATTTTCTGCCGTCAGCTTCGAGCACCGAAGGGCCTAAGAATTGCTCGGGATTTTCAAGCTTGGGTTTCAGCATGTCTACTGTTACCGATTCCACAACTTCTTTATTATTCTGAAGATGAAGTTTCAATATCTTGATACCCGAAAGTGTTTCCAGTCGGATGGTGTCCTTTCGGGTCAATCCTTTTTCGTAAAGATACTTACCGATGCATCGGCTTGCATTGCCGCACATCATCGCTTCTGAACCATCGGCATTGAAGATGCGCATCGAATAATCTGCTCTTCTGCTGTCTTGCGGCTTTCCGATGAGAACCAGTCCATCGCTTCCTATGCCCGTGTGATAAGCACTCCAGGCAATGGCAGCCTTCTCTGGGTCAGGGATGTCGTATTGTTGGGTATCTACATATATATAATCGTTACCCGCTCCCTGCATCTTTGTAAAATGAACTGTTTCTTTCATCTGCGTTGTTCTTTATGTTTGAATACTCTTCTTTTATCTCTCATGTCTTATCTCTTTTGAGATTTGACTTTTTGCTAGTCTTTCGAATATTTCGATGACTATTTGTTTGATTTCGGTTGCAAAGATACGACGATTTGTTGAGATATGCAAGAAAATAAATACAGAAATCTTGATTATTTTTCGCTATCTTACAATTTGTGTCATAAAAATGCTTTCTGCCTTACAAATTGTAAGGAGAATGTGATAAGCCTCGATAAATTTAAAATATTCGATAAAAAGCAGAAACAAAATGCTTGTGTTTTCTTTAAAATACTGACAAAATGTATTAATTTTGCAGCCGAAAACGAACATAGTGTAAAAGAATGACTTGATTTGAATAGCAACCAATGAAGGTCCGTTTTCGAAAAGAGACAATCAATAGAAGTATTAACACATCATTAATTATTAAAGGATTATGAAGAAGATTGAGGCAATTATCCGCAAGTCTAGATTCGAGGATGTCAAGAAGGCGCTTTTAGCAGCAGACATCGAGTGGTTCTCTTATTATAATGTAAGAGGTGAGGGTAAAATGCGCCAGGCTCGCATTTACCGTGGTGTGATGTACGATACCAGCAGCATCGAGCGTGTGCTCCTGAACATCGTGGTTCGTGATAAGAATGTGGAGCCTACCATCGCTGCCATCCAGGGGGCTGCACAGACCGGTGAAGTCGGAGACGGCAGAATCTTCGTGATTCCTGTACTCGATACCGTTAGAATCAGAACCGGCGAGCGAGGCGACATCGCATTGTATAACGCTGAGAAAGAGGAATAATTTAAAATGTTGAATGTTAAGTGTTGAATGTTGAATTAGGCATTCTTACTTATCTTTAATAAATATTATTTAGTATTCTAATTTAACTATAAGATATAAGTATGAGCAGTTTATTATTGACGACACTTGATACGGGTAACACTGCGTGGATGATCATGGCAACCATCTTGGTGCTTTTGATGTCAATCCCGGGTATAGCACTTTTTTATGGTGGTTTGGTGCGCCAGAAGAATATTCTCAGCATCCTGATGCAGACGGTTTTCATTGTGGCAGTGGTCAGTCTGATATGGGTAGCCTTCGGTTATTCCTGGGCTTTCTCTACAGAATATGCCGATTCGGGCAATCCTCTGGCTTGCGTCATCGGTGGTTTCGATAAATGTTTCCTCCACGGCATCGGCTTGGATGCCATCATGCCTACAGGCATTCCGGAGCTCACCTTTGCAATGTTCCAGTGCATGTTCGCCCTGATTACTCCAGCCTTGATTCTCGGTGCTTTTGCCGAGCGTGTGAAGTTCAGCGGATATGTACTTTTCACCATCCTCTGGGTTATCATCGCTTATCTTCCTATGGCTCACTGGGTATGGGGTGGCGGTTTCCTACAGGAGATGGGAGCCATCGACTTTGCGGGTGGTACCGTAGTTCATATCAATGCCGGTGTAGCCGCTCTGGTCATGGCACTCTGTGTAGGCAAGCGAGATGATTACCGTGCGGGTCATCCTATCACACCTCACAACATCACCTTCGTGTTCATGGGTATGTCATTCCTCTGGTTGGGATGGTTCGGTTTCAATGCCGGTAGTGGATTGGCAGCTGATGGTCTGGCAGCCAATGCCTTCCTCGTAACCCATATCGCAACAGCAGCGGCAGCCACCACCTGGATGCTCATCGACTGGATTGTGAACAAGAAGCCAACTACAGTAGGTGCTTGTACCGGTGCTGTTGCCGGACTGGTAGCCATCACTCCAGCAGCCGGCAGTACCGATATTTTCGGAGCTTTCTGCATCGGTATCATTTCCACCATCGTCTGCTTCTTCATGGTAGCTGTAGTAAAGGAGAAGTTCAAGTATGATGATGCCCTCGATGCCTTTGGTGTTCATGGTATGGGTGGTATTCTGGGATCTATCCTCACCGGTGTCTTCGCCACTCAGTATGTAACAGGATCCGAAGGTGTACAGGGTGCCCTCTATGGCGACTGGCATCAGCTCTGGATTCAGGTTGTAGCCACCATGGTAAGCATCATCTACAGCGTAGTAGTTACCTACATTATCTTCAAGGTAGTAGATAAGAGTGTAGGTGTACGTGTTGACAAGCGAGTAGAGGAGGAAGGTCTCGACATCTACGAGCATGGTGAGAGTGCTTATAGCAACTAAGATAGAGAATGAATATATGTATAACACCTTGACTGTATGTTTTGTATGGTCAAGGTGTTTTCTATTATAATAATGTGTAAACCTGATTTTGCCTAAATTCTTCTTGTTATTTTATCATTTGCCTGCTTTTTTATGTTAAATCTTATAACAATAGTTCGTTAATAATTCAATAATGTGCTAAGCAGCTATACGCTG
>OHLK01000021.1_pt1 | contig 72731 bp, 60 predicted proteins | sample 1569041 | NCBI WGS metagenome assembly OHLK01 (sample SAMEA3879573, study PRJEB24766) | human gut metagenome | biome: human-associated habitat; feature: feces | place: USA | collected 1985/1987 | reverse complement strand
CAAAAGAAAAATGCTCAATTCAGTTGTTTGCTTCCCTAATTAAGTTTTCGGACGGCCTCCCCCCATTTTTATACTTTTTTGCAATATTTGGTCAAAAAACAAAGCAAAACGGCTCAATTTTATGACTATTCTGCTTTTTTCCTTGCTTGAACGTTTTGCTGTGTACGATAACAAAGAAGGCTGTGCCCGACAACAACTGAAGATATGTCCTGTATTATGTATTACTTTTTTGTCAATACAGATAAAAGCAGCCATCAGTAATGATGACTGCTTTCATCTGTAATGATGCGGGCTATCCCTGCGTTCTGTTTCGGTATTCAGTAGGCACGATACCCGTTTCTTTCTTGAATACCTTCGAGAAATACTTAGGGTCGGTGAAACCTACTGCAAAGGCGATGCTGCTCAGTGTATCGTCTGTCTTGCGCAACATCTCGCATGCCTTCTTGATACGTATATGGCGAACGAAGTCTACCGGTGTCATTCCGGTCGTTGCTTTCACCTTATTATATAGTACGCTTCGGCTCATACCGATTTCGTTCGAGATATCATCTATCTTGAGTTCCGGATTGCCTGCATTGGCAACAACAAACCTGAAGACACGCATCATGGTTCTGTCCTGAATCTGTGCCGCCATAAATGCCAGTTCGCTGTTTGGGTCAACCGCTTCGTTTTCGGCATTTGTTTCTTCCTGGTTAAGAGCAGGCTGAGGAACAACTGTAGGCAGTATTCGCAAGGCTGCTATGGCATCTTTATCGCCAGCTTCCTTCAGCTTTCTGATGATATCCACCTGAATGTTGCGGCGCTGGGTGAGGATAGCCTCTATTCGGCCGAGCAGATAAGGGGTAGAGAATGGCTTGGTGATATAGGCATCAACACCTTCATCAAAGCCTCGCTGCTGATCTTCTACGCTTGCCTTGGCTGAGAGAATCATCACAGGGATGTTGTTGAGGGTGGTATCCTGCTTGATCTCGTGAATCATCGACAAACCATCCATCACAGGCATGGTAACGTCCGTGAGGATAAAGTCTGGTATCTCCTTGCGCGCCATCACTAAACCAGCTTTTCCGTTCTCTGCAAGCAGCACGTTATAGGTAGGCGAGAGAATGCTGTAGAGGAACTTGCGCAGGTCGGCATTGTCTTCTACTACCAGTACCGTCTGGTCTTTTTGTTCCGCTTCTTCCTGTGCAGTTTCCTGTTCCTTGCCCATTTCTTCCAGTCGTTCAGCCTCTTCATCCTTTTCTTCTTTCTGTTTGTTTACTTCTTCCAGATAGTCGGATGCATTGCGGTCGTCAATCTGTCCGTTCTCTTTCTCCCTTTCTGCCAGGTCGTAATCTTCCTCGCTCAGACCGCTGTTCGTATGGAAGTCTGCCTTGTTGCCATATCTCTGAACCTTGTCCAGCATTACCAGCATCTCGTTGGCATTGTCTGCCACCATTTTCAGCAGTTCCTTGCCCTTTCGGGTGATACCCGGTTCGGTATCCAAAACGGTTTTTACCGGGGCTCCGATGAGCGTTAGAGGGGTTCTCAGACGGTTGGCAGCATCGTTGTAGAACTCGTTCTTCATCACGCTCATCTCGTGGGTTACGTTCTCGCGCTGGCGCTGGTTGTAGGTATAGAAGATTGCGCCTACGATACCGAAGAGCAGAAGCAGCATCAGAAATTTGCCCCAGATGCTCTCCCAGAAGGTAGGGCGCACTTCGATAGGCAGTTCTGCCACATACTTGCTCCATACACCGTGAGAGTTAGTGGCTCTCACCTTGAGTACGTAATCGCCATGACTGATACGGTTGAAGCCGATGGTATTGCTGCTTCCGTTTGATATCCACACGCCTGGAGCAGTAAAACCATCTATGCGATAGAGATATCTGGTCTGATACTTACGCTGATAGTCGAGCGATGCGAAGTTGATGGTCAGATTTCGCTTGTTGGCAGGAATCACTATTTTATCCTTGTGCAGGATAGGTTCCGCCTCCTTCTCTCCGCTATAATGGAGGGAACAGAAGATGACTTTAGGCTGGTAGTTGCTCTTCTTCAGCGTAGCCGGATTGAAGGTAATCAGTCCCATCGGGGTACCTACCGAGATGTTGTTGCTTGCCGGATCGTGGTAAGGACGGCTTTGCGAGAACGACATGTTGAAGTCGAAATCGTTAGGTCCGAACACGCTGCACTGGCCCGTTTTCGGGTTTACGCAGTCGATACTCGATTCTCTGATTACCCAGATTCTTCCCTGGTTGTCTTCTACCATGCCCTGTACGATGCCTTCGTTAATATCGATGGCATGGAAGTATTTCATCTTCAGGTTGTCTTGCAGGAGCGATTTGCTCACAATCTCTTCCATCACACCGCCCTGTTGCGAGATATACATCTTGCCGCTGGTGTGCTCCATGATATTGTTCATATCGTTTGCAGCCAGACTTGTGGTATCGTTCGGTATGTAGTAGGTCTTGTGGTAATTGATCTTTCTTGCGTTTGTAAAGGCATCACTGAAGGTGATGAGACCATCTGTAGTTCCTACGAGAATGGTTCCCGTAGTAGTGCAGCAGATGCGGCGTATGCGGTCGTAGTGCTGTTTCTCCCAAGGCAGTCCGTTTCGTTTACTGATGAAGCTGATACTGCCGTCTGCCGCCTCATTTACCAGGGCGATACCGCCACCATAGGTACCTATCCAGATGCGTCCGGTGCGGTCGGCTACAATGTCTTGTATCTTGTCGAACGGCAGCGATGACGGGTTGTTGGCATCATAAACAAAGTGTCTTACCTGCATTTTGTCTATCAGATATACACCGTTTCCGTTGGTTCCTATCCATGTTCTTCCCTTGATATCGAAGTGGATGGCGAAGATGCCCTTTTCGACGAAGTTTACCTGCTGTGGCACAATCTGTCCGCTTGGCGACAGGTATCCGATGCTTTGGTAGGATGCGTTGAGCACCTGGATTACTCCGTTGTAATAACCAGCCCAGATATGTCCGTCTGGCGATGCATTCACCGAGAACACTTCGTCTTCGCCCACATCCAGCTTGTTGATAATGTAAGGGTGGTTTTTGAAGACTACCTGTGTCAGGTCGTGAGAGCCTGTCAGCCAGAGGATTCCCTGGTCTGAGAGTACATATTTCGTAATCTTCGGTATGCGGTAGTTGCCCGATGAATTGCTTCTCAGCAGATAAGGCACCAGTTTTCCTGCCTTGCGGTCAAAATAACTGAAGGTTCCTCCTCTTGGCACTACCCAGAGGGTCTTGTGTTCATCTTGTGTGATGAAATTGCTTTCGCAGGTTGTGCGGTCCATCGGGTCGTCCTGGTCGGCAAAGAGCCACTGTTTCTGTCCGGTCTTCGGATTGACGAGGGTTACTCCTATACCATCTGTAAATGCCCATACCATACCGAAATCATCGGTATAAATCTTCTTTACCTCTGCCAGAGGCTGACTCGGGCTCTGTACGTTGATGACATCAAACTTGAAGGTGCGCGGGTTATAGATGACCACACCCAGATTGGTTGCTATCAGGAGCTGGTAACCTGTATTTTTCAGTTGGTTGATACGGGTTACGCCTTCTGGCATTGGTATCATGGTGAGTCGGTTCTGTAGGTCATATTTTGCCAGTTTACCGTCTTCAGTTGCCAGGAACTCATCTTCTCCCACCCCTCTGAGCCATTTGAAAGGCAGTTTGCTTGGAAATTTCGAATTATATATGCATGCGCCTTTGTCGGTAAGCACCCATTCTCTTCCGTGTATATCCTGGTGGATGTACCATACATTTCCGCTTCTGAGTCCCTTTTCTCCTACTTTGATGAGTTCTATGTTCCGCTCATCAAAGGTTTTTCCTACTGATCGGATGATGTATTTACCATCTTCTGAGGTAAACCATGTAGCTCCGTTTTTCATTGGGTATACCTGGCTCACGCGCAGGTCGATGTTGAACTCTTCGTTGAATTTCTGTCCTACAGCAAAGAACCGGCAGAAGTGGGTATCGTATACGTAGAGCTTGTGGTCGTATGTGATACACCACACGTTGTTGCTATAGGATGGTTCTATTTTCAGTATACGGTTGGTTGACAGGACGTCAATATCATCGGGGTTGTCTCTGAAAGTATGAAACTCGTAGCCGTCATAGAACGACAGTCCGTTCCATGTACTGAACCACATGAGGTTGTCTTTACCTTGCTTGAGGTCTGAGATGGTGTTGGCAGCGAGTCCGTCTGTGATAGAGAATTTTCTCACATCGCAGTAGGGTGCAGCTGCCATCATGATGGTAGAGAGCAGTCCTAATAGGGTGATATATAATTTTCTTTTCATCATTTTTTATTCGTATACGTTTATAAATCGCAACAAAGGTAGTGAAAATAAATGAGATATCGTAGTTTTAGGTGTATTTTTTTATGTTATTGCATTAAATTATTCCACTTTTCATGTTATAGGGGTAATATTTGGTTGATTTGCTGGTGGTTCCTTCTTATGTTATGCCTAACAAAAAACTCCCCCGATAAATGAATATCGGAGGAGCAGTAGGGATATGTTGTTTTGAATTTGATTACTTCTGAATCATCTTCTTTCCGTTCTTGATAACTACACCCTTGTAAGCCTTGGTTACCTTCTGGCCTGCGAGGTTGTAAACAGGAGCGTTCTTTGCAGCTTCATCTGTTGTTATGTTAGTGATGCCGGTAGGGTCAAACTTTTCTACAGCCTTGATAGGGAGAACTTCAGGGATGTTTTTGAATATTACACCGTAAATACCGGTTAAGGTATATTTCTCTCCTTCTGTTAATTTTGAAACACCACCAATACCGCTAAACTTATCGTAAATCATAATCTTGTTTTCACCATCATTAGCATAGTAGTTGAATTTACCTGTAGTATACTCTTCTTTGCTGAATGTGAACTCCTTAATCTTGATAAGGTCGTTGGTGTATTTGCCATCAAGGATGTCCTTTACAGTTGCAATAACAGGTTCAGCAGCTTCGTTGCTCTCTGTGATTTTGAGATTTTCGCCGTTTGTTTCCTTGCTTGCTGACAGATAAGGAATTCCTGCGTCATAAGCCAAATTTACCTTAACAGTACCGCTAATGATGCTGTTTACAGGCATATCGATTCCTAAAGTTCTCATTTCGATAGCTGTGTCACCTTCACGTACGTAAGTATTTACGGTTCCCTTGTAGCTGTTTACGTATAATACCTTTGCGTTTGTGAGTTTGAGGTTGATGTAATCCTTAGCTTCTTTATTGTTAGCCAAGAGTTCCTTTACACTTGCTGCATCGGTGTACTCTATCTTGGTACCAGCGAGCGTAACTTTGATAGACGTGATTTGGGTGTTGCCAGCAATTGTATATACAACTTTGTTAGCATCACCAGTCCAAGAACCTTTATTATTAGTACCTACGTCAGCATTGTTATTATCACTCCATCTTTTATTTTTAATGTCGATAGAAGCAATCTTCTTGTCAGCAGGTGCTTGAATCGTAAGCGTTCCACTGTACATTCTGAGACGTGGTGAACTACTCCAGATTCGGTTTTCATTCGAACCAGAAGTTTTTGCAGAAACTGTTACAGAAATACCATTAGTTGTACATGTCATGTCTTTGGTGATATCTCCATCTTTAGAAGTTTGAGAAGATGTACCTGTCAGTTCTGGGAAGAGTGTTTTGTAATCATTGTCAAAGTCAAAAGTTACTTCCTGTGCAAACGTAACGCTAGCTACGAATGCCAGAACCAATGATAATGAATAGCGTAAAAATTTGTTCATAACTTAATAATTTTAAAGGTTTAACGTATAATTAATAAACTGTTGAAACTCATTTTTTGAGCGCATTCTTAGAATTTGCTTTGTGCTAAAAGCATGTTCTTTGAATAATTACTTATTTATGATGCAAAGATACGAAAAATATCGATACGATGTGTTAAGAAGGTGTTAAATCTTTGATACAGAGAAAGAAATATCATCAAAACCGAAAGAAATACCATCAAAAAAGACGGTTGTTTTTGAAAGAATAGGGATTTCCCCCTCAGTTTGTATCCTTTTCCCCTTTGATGCAGACGAGAAATCCACTACCTTTGCATCGGGTTCAAGAAAGAATGCTGTTCTTCAAGAGCTCAATAAATTAGAAGATATAAGAATATAAATAACTTAACTGATAAATTGATATGAAAAAGTTTACTACTCTTCTCACAATGGCTTTCATAGCTTTGATGAGTATCTCATTCACCTCATGTGATGATGATTCTGATATTGCATACACCCTCGATGGTACATGGAAGGGTAATATGTTGGTAGAATATGGTAATCGCAATGCCCTCTACTCGGTAATCCGATTCGACCAGAATGATGGTTTCTATTCCGGTACAGGCTATTGGATCGATTACTTTAAGGGAAATTACTGGCATGGCAACAATTATATAGCAAACCATATTACCTGGACAGTACGCAACAGAAACATCTATATCACTCTTCTTGATGAGGGTAGCGATGTTGTGATTTACGACTATGCTCTGGGCGACCGCAAGTTCTCTGGATATGTAGATGCTGATAACGGCAACCGTGCTTATTTCGAGCTTTATCGCGATTCTTACAGCTATAACTGGCGCGATTATGACTGGGGCTACGATTGGGACTACGATGACGGTTGGGGCTACAGCAAGCAGCATTCGGGCTTGGAGAACACCCAGATTGTTTCTCGCGGAGCTAAGGATTCTGTAGAGTATGTTAAGGTGGCAGATGATAATCAGAAGCCTGTTCGCCGCTTTGTAGTGAAGTAAGGCAATAAGGAATTTAGTTTGAAGAAAGGAAACAAGATATGAAAAAGTTTAATCGGATATGGATGTGGATGGCGATAGCTACAGCATCTTTCTCATTTACCTCATGTGATGATGATGATTATTGGCATGATGATTATTACTGGTATGATGACTATAATCATGGTGGCTGGGGATGGAATCAGGGCGACTGGAACAACGGTTCTAACGGCTCTCAGGATGATTACCTGCTGTCGGAGGCTCAGACTCTTACAGGCGACTGGAGAGGCTCTGTGATGCTCTCTGAACTTGCTGAGGACGGCCAGTCTCGCAATAACTACAGTTTCAATGCCGAGATGACGTTCTATCAGGCGGGTGATAAGGTTAACTCGCTCAGTGGTAATGGTGTAGAAGTGGATTATGCCGATGATGGAAGCAATGAATCCCAGACTCTGAAGTTTACCTGGTACATCGATAAGAATGGTGATATTTATATCCGTTATAATGATTCTGATGCTACCTATGTGATGGATGCAGGTGCTAAGCAGTATGGTTTCTATCTGGGTGATGAAAGGGGCCAGGATGTGTTCTATGGTTATATGATAGGAACAGGTAAGGCTAAGGGTGATGTGATGCAAATCAATTTAGTGCGCTACGATCCGAGTGGAGCCCGTAAGAAGACCCGTTCTGCTGCAACCGATTCTGTAGCTCCTGGCTTCGGTAAGGCTACCGGCAGGGCATTCATGCCACATGCTATCAAGAAGTTGCCAAGAAGATGATGATATAAACCAAGAAACGGGGTGTGTCATAAGTCTGGATAATAGTTGGTGCATAACAGTTGACCACCGCTTGCACAACAGGTGTTGTGCATGCGCATATCAGCTGTTATGCAAGCGCACAACAGCTGTTGTGCGACCGAAGATACTGACTGTCTCAACAACATATCCTATCTCTTCCAACAACTTATTCAGTCTCTTCCAACAACATATCCTATCTCTTCAAGCAACATATTCTATCTCTTTCAACAAATAGAAGAGGGTGAATCATAAACTAATGACACACCCTCTTCTTTGTTTGTATATAGCCTGATTTATTTAAAGCCCCAGAGTTTCTTGAGAGCTTCTGCATCTACGTTTTCTACATCCTTCTCTATTTCATCCGGGAGATTACAGAAGAAGTCGATGCCGGTTTTGTCTTCCAGCGTCTTGATGTTTACGACATATTTGCCGAGCTTATCGCCCTTTTCAAATGCCTTGTTCTCGTGAAGGAACCAGTAGCCGAAGGCACTGTAGGTATACTGGTTTTTGCTCTTATTAAACTCCTTTTTCAAAACAGCTACAAAGAAATACTTTGGTATTGGGATATAGCCTGGCTTCTGGGTTTCGCTAGAAGCACCATTCTTCTTCCAGCCCAGGAGATTACTCTCGCTGCCTACTGGGTCAATAGTTCCACCCTTTACGATAAACAGGGTATCGGAATCAATCTTTGGAGCTTTGGTACGAAGATCTTCCTCCATTTGATACCATGTTCCACGCTGGTTGAAATTGGAATATTGTGGTTGCATGTTGGTCATGAAGAAAGTCTGCTTCTGCTGTGTCAGATTGAGCTTGCGGTCAGCAGAAGGGCAGATATGACCATGGTCAAAGCCTTGAGTTGTAGGAGTAGGGTCTTCTATGAAATCTGTGATTCCCCACTGTTCTTTCAGATCCGTATCCCATGGATACTGGCGCTCGCCCTGAGGAGCATCCCATCTTTTTACGTTAGATGCCGTGTTTCCGGTGTGGAAAGTATAGCAGCTCCATCTCTGGCTCTTCATGTTGTCATCCCATTCTGTAGAATAGTTCAACATACCTGTTGTATTATCCATGTGAACGATGGTATAGCTGGTACCATTGTTCTTGAGCTTTGGGAACTCCAGACCGCCGATAGCGTTTCTTACCACTTGTGGCATGTTGGCAGTAGCCACATTCTTGTTTGTATTGTTCTTATCGGTTGACTCACCACCGGTATTGCCACCCGTATTACCGCCACCGGTAGTACCACCGTTTTCAGGATAATAGAACTGCAGGGTATCGTCAGTGCCGCAGGCAGAGAACGTCATCGCAGCTACGAGCGCGAAGATAAAAAACTTAGTATGCTTCATAATTCTCGATAATGTTTTGAAGTTAAAGATTAAGTATTTTCTATATAATTATGTAGAAATCGATTGCATGAGGATAGAATAGAGAAAAAAAAGTGCATTCCTACGTATATGCAACTACGCTGGAATGCACTCAGTATCTTTGCGATAATAAATATATCCTTATAAAAAAGGTATATTATTACTTCTTCAATTTGCCGTAACGGTTCATGAAGCGGTCTACGCGACCCGCTGTATCAACGAGCTTGCTCTTACCTGTGTAGAATGGGTGAGATGTGCTAGAGATTTCAATCTTAACAACTGGATAAGTCTCGCCTTCGAACTCAACAGTGTCGTTAGTCTTGCATGTAGACTGAGAGAGGAACATATCGCCGTTAGACATATCCTTGAATACTACAGGACGATAATTCTCTGGATGAATACCTTTTTTCATTTTTCTTTTTTATTTTTATTGGGTTATTAAAATTAGACGTCATGGGGATGCTTGTTGCATCATTTCGTGTCCCTTATCGGGGCATGCCCATTATAGCCTGTTATCAATTTCAGGCTGCAAAGTTACGCTTTTTTCCTGAAACCACCAAATATTTCTTCTTCTTTTTAAGAAATATTTTGGAAAAGAGCGTTGTTGTCCGTTAGGCGTTCCGGCGGATTTGCAATCCGTCGTTAAAAAAGGCTCGACCTCTTTATCGCGGATTTGCAATCCGCAGCCGTAGGCTTTTCATATCCCCTCTTTGCATTCTCGCTTGAGGCGGATTGCAAATCCGCATTAAAGTGGTCGAGCCTTTTTGGTCTGCGGATTTCAAATCCGCAGGAACGCCTGGCGGGCTTGCGTTTCCTCTTGTCGCCTGGTGGGCTTGCGTTTCTCCAGTCAACTATGTTTTCGATGGATAAGAAAAAGAAATCCCCATCGCCTCGGTTTGTGTAGAGGACGATGGGGATCAGTCTTTTTTCTAATACATAATATCTACTAGGGGAATTACTTGATAATCGCTGTGCTGCCCAGTGAGAATGTGAAGTCGTCGATGAGAACGGCTGCACCTGGCTTCTTGGCATTCATGATAACGATGCTGTAGGTGCCATCTTTCTCTATGGTTATTTCCTGCTCTACCACAGTCCACTCTGTGTTGGTTACATTCACATACTGCTTGGTATAATTGTAGTTCTGTGAATCTACGGTGCCATCATTAACGGCTACATGACCTGGGCATACGGATGCACCTGTGGCTGTGGCTGCCTTGGCGTAGAACTTGATAGTATATTTACCTGCCTTCAGTCTCATCTCCTTGTAGCCGAGACGCTTGTTGGCGTTGCTAGTTCCAGCTACCTGCACTGAGTACTTGCCGCTGTGGGCATCCTCGCTCTTGGTGAGGCTTGCGTTGCCGGCAGAGTTGGTGTTCCAGTTGGTTGGCTTGCTGTCTGTCCAGTTCTCGAAGCCGCCATTCTCGCCTGTTGCTACCTCGCCTGGGTTTGGATCTGGGGTTGGAGTTACGGTGCCGCCGCCCTCGCCGCTGGTCTTGCCGTTTACGGAGATGAGCTTACCGCCCTGGTTGGTCTCTGGAGTGTTGCCCATGTAGTTGACGAGCTTGGCGCAAACTACGATCTCATCGCCTTCCTTCAGCGTCATATCGCCCTCCTTCCACTTCTCGCCACCGAAGTAGTAGATGCGGAAGATGTAGAACTGGGTGCTGTTGGCATCATCGGCAATATAGAATGATCCGTTGCCGAAGGCTGCTGAGAACTGCTCCTTGATGCTCTGTACCTTACCCTTGATGTAGAACTCCTTGTCTGAAACCACGCCCGATTCCAGGGCTGCGGTGTACTTCTGCGCTGCCACACTGTTGAATGGGTTGGCTGCAGAACCATCGCCCTTTGCCGTGCCTGTGATGTCGCCACTGCCTGAGCCATCGGCTGTCTTGCCGTTCAGGGAAACCAGATAGGTTTTGTTGGCTACGGTCTCTGGGGTGTTGCCCATGTAGTTCATCACCTTGGCGCAAACTACCACCTCGTCACCTTCCTTGAGTTCAGGGTCGCTGGCGGTCCACTTCTTGTTGCCCAGATAGAGTGAGCGGAAGATGTAGAACTTCTCGCTGCTCTCGTCATCGGCGATGTAGAACGAACCGTTGCCGAAGTTGGTAGAGAACTGCTCCTTGATGCTCACTACCTTGCCCTTGATATAGACCTCCTTGTCAGACTCCACGCCTGCCTCCAGGGTCTTGCAATAGTTGATAGCTGCAATGCTGTTGAATGGGTCGGCAGCAGTACCTGTACCCTTTGGCTCGCCATCTGTGGTGCCGCCGGCATCAGGCTGAGTAGGCAGTGTATAAGGCTCTGGCACATCTTCGCAGCTGCTGAATGTGAAGGCAGCCATTGCCGCCATCAAAACTGAAAATATATACTTTTTCATATTATTGTCTTTTTAAATATTGTTACTATTTTGATAATCAGTAATTACTTGATAGAGATGAGATTGCCACCCTTAATCTCTTTGGTGCCGTTATAATCAAGCAGGGTGCCTGATACAACCACCTTCTTGCCTGGTACAAGGATACCCTTGGTTTCCTCTGTCCACTTTGCACCATCGATGTTGAAGCAACGGAATACATCGAGAGTCTTGCCTTCTGTATCCTTACCGTCGTCAGAGATAACGAATGTAGCGTTACCATACGTGCCAGTATCTACATCTTTCACCTTTACGATGATACCGGTAGCATAAACCTTAGCATCGCCTGCTGTACCGGCATTGATCTTCTCCAGTGCCTGAGCCACGGTATAAGGCTTCTCCAATGTACCGCCTGTTTCTGATGCCTTCAGATCATCCGTGTTGCGAAGTACAATTTGCCAGGTGTTGCCGAATCGGGTGAAGATACCGGTGATATCGAATACGCCCTGTGGAACCACCTCGTTGGCAAACTTAGAATAACCCGAGTTGCGCACTACCAGATTACTGCTGCTGATTCTCTTGCCCGTTTCGGCATCAATCAGTTCCAGACTCGTATTGGTATCATCTGGCGCCCATACGTTTGTACCGTTGGCAGAAGCAAACTTCACTTTCTTCAGGGTCATCAGCTTGCACACGTTAGCCTCCATATAGGCTGCATCAGTAAGCTTTGTCAGGTCAAACTCCTCTGGCACTACCGTGCTTGCATCCGCCTCGCCAGGGTTCAGAATCTTGAAGTGCTCGTTCCAGATGGCACGCTCTATCTTTCCTATACCCAGACTTCCATCTGAGAGCTTGGTATTCACACCGCCAATCTGAGGCAACTTCTTGTAACTTCCGATATAGAGACCCTTCAGGTTTACGAGAATCTCCTGACCAACAGGAAGATAACCTGACAGACCACTTCCGTTGATGGCAATGATGATTGCGCCGGATGCATCCTGTACGCTCACCTGGTTGTAGATATTGCCACTGACATCATTGCCCGTCACTACCGCCTTGATCATCATGTCCTTCTCAATCAGCTTGTAGCCATTGTCGCTGTTGATAATCGTAGCAAACTGGGTCTTCAAATCTGCTATGCTGATCACATTCTTCTCCCTCAGGCTGTTGTTGCCCCATGGAGATGCAGGCACCTTCTCGGTCAGGTCTGGGTCAGCATAACCGTCGCCCATACACGACCCCAGAGTCAGTGCCAGGAATGCCAATGCTATGAATTTTATCTTTTTCATTGTTCTTTCTTTTTATTGTTATAGAGAAACGGGATTGCTCCCTGTTCTTTATGTTAAAGAGAAACTGCTCTTTAGAATCTGTAAGATACCTGGAACATGCCGTTGGTACCCCAGGTGTAATACTTCTTAGGATTCTTGGAGAACTGGTAGAGGCGTGGATTCTTCACGTTGCCGTTAGCATCCACTGTATAGCTTGAACGTGAGTTCTGCTCATATCCGCCTGTTACGATGGTCTGGTTGTTCAGCAGGTTGGTAATCATGAGGTTGAAGTTGAGGGAACCCTCCTTCAGTCTCACGCTCTTGCCTATGCTCAGGTCAACCATCCATCCTCCGTGACCCTTCTCCTGGGCTACAGCATCCTCAGTCCAGCTCATACCGTCGAGTGTAGTAGGAGCAAAGATTTCAGGGAATGCCTTGTGGGCAGCCTGGCGGTTGGTCAGCACCTTCTCATATCTGTAGCTTGGAGAATAAGAGAGGTAGATGCGGTCGTAGTAGTTGGCATTGAGGTTGACGAACCATCCGTTTACATGGGCATCGAGACCGATGCTTCCCACTGTGAGCGGTGTGCCACTCTCGCGCATATTCATCACGTAAGCCTTGTCCTGGTAAACCTCAGCACTCTTTGAGAGCATGTATACGGCGTTTACATTGTTGATGTTCTTCGCCTCGCTCATAGCGCCCAGGGTCTTCAGGTCGAGCCATGATGTGAGCTTGATCTTAGCGCCCACCTCTACACCATAGTATTCCTTCTTCAGTCCGGTCATGCTCACGTAGGTGAATGAGTTCTCATCATCGTTGTAGAAGTTCTGCCATTCCGTAACGTTCTCCAGTCGGCTGTAGTATCCGCTCACGTTGGCACTCAGCCATGCGTTGCGATACTGGTAACTGAATTCAGAGCTGAAGATGCGCTCGTTCTTGAGGTTAGTCACGAAGTCGTTGCTGATTTCAGGCGAGATGAAGGCTGTGTTTGCCATCGGTGCACGCAGCTCGTATCCGGCTCCTATGCTGAAGGCATGACCTCTGCCCATATCCACGTTCAGACTTCCCTTTACGCCACCGTCCAGGAAGTTGGCTGTGCCGCTCTTGCCCTGGCTGTTGTTCGGTGCCATACCGTTGCGCATGTAGCCTCGGCGGTTCATTCCGGTATATCCGATACGTCCGCTCAGCATCGCCTTCATGTTGTAGAATTCGGCTGTATAGGTGCTCCATGCGTTTGCCTTGTTCACGTCGATGCGATAGTCGTAACCGAACTTGTCGCCCTCGTAAACCAGTTTGCCTGTGTTGTTAGGACCGGCTGTGTTCAGGTCGTACTGCACACGTGGGTCGGTCTTAGGATAATCGCCCAGGGCATAGGTGTTGATGTTGTGGAAGATGGCACCGCCCAGCATGTCTTCCAGTGTCTGATAGTGCTGGTTGGTACTCTTTCCGAGCATGATGCCTGTTGCCAGGTTCGATTTCTTTGTCAGCTTGGTGTTCAGAACGGATGACAGGCTCAGGGTCAGGTTGTCGTTGTGCTTAGCCTGAACATAGTAGAGCAGATCCTGTCCGTTCTTGGCAGCCTGCTGGTTGGCATAGTACAGGCGGTCCCAGTTAATCTGTCGGTTCTGCTTGCTTGCCTGCCAGTAGTTTACGGCGTTGTTCCAGTTTTCCCAGGTATACATGTTGTTGCCGTTCTTGTAGTCGCCCCATACATAGTAGTTGGCAGATGGCATGTTCTTCCAGTAGTCTGGCTGTGGATTCTCTGCGTTGTTGTAGTTGAGCTTGGTGCTCTTGTACATAGAGTATTTTCCGAACACCGATGTGGTGAGCTTCATCTGGTCGTTGATTTCCCAGTCCCATGTAGCGATAGCCGAAGGAGCAAAGTCGTTCACTACGCGTGAGTTTCTCTTGTGTCCGTTCTGGTATCCCCAGTATGGGTTATACTGGTAGTCGTTTGCCAGCCAGTAAGCCTCGTCGGTAGATGCACCCTGGGTGCTTCTTTCTGTCGGGTTACCCCATGTAGAGAAGCTCAGCGAGTGGCCGTTCATCCACTTCTTCTGTACACCGAAGAAATAGGAGAGGGCGTTGTAGATGGTTCCCTCTACGTATCCCTGGTTAGCCCAACGGTAGGTGAGACCGGCTGTAATGGCCCATCCCTTCTCGTTGAATCCGCTGGAGTAGGAGTAGAGTCCGCGCAGGGTATAGTTGCGGTTGGCAACACCTACGCTTGCATACTGTCCTTCCTGCATGCTTCCGGCACGGAAATCATAGTTGTTGGAGCCTGCCATGCCCGTCATCGAATAGCCGTTGGCTTCGAAAGGCAGGGCGAAGTCTACGTTTCTGGAGAATCGGTTCAAACCGCCGATGTTGGAGAAACGGAACTGTCCGGTCTCCATATCGTTCATGGAAGCACCGTTGATATAGACATCGTTGTACTTCTGGTTGAAGGCACGGTAGCGGAAACGTGCTGGCGAAAACAGGTAACCTGCCTGGCTCGCGTATACGTTGCTGGTAGAATTGAGGATGGTGACATTGGATGACATGTCATCGTCCTCGCCCAACTGTGCCTCGGAGAAGGTGAAAGCATTCTCGTCAAGTCCCTGTGCTACGTTCTGGTCAGTCTTTTCGTTCTGAGCCATAGCCAATGAACACGAGAAGAGCGCTAACATTGCTAAGTTTACTTTCTTCTGCATAGTTTATATGTATTAAGTATTAATAAACCGGCAACAGCAGTCTCTTTGAGCAGTGATGATATATGTCCCGCTAGGTCTTGTTTAGGCGATAAGGGGACTTACCGTGGTCCCTGGTCTTGTGTCTTCTGTTCCGATTCAATGTGTTTAATGCTGCAAAGTAACAAAAAGTTTTTTGAAAAATGAATTTATTTATGTTAAAAATGCATGAAATCTGAAAAAATATTCGTTTTTATGGAGATATTTCCGGTTTTTTTAGGTATCTTTGCTGCCTATTACCTCACCGCGTTAAGGTGAACATAATATATAATAAGGTGAACATTAATAATTACTATTAGTATGAGAAAACAATTGCTCTTGCTGGCTGCCCTCCTCATGATAGGGCTGGGCGCTACGGCACAGAAAAAGAAGTCGCAGACTTCCGGTAACAAGCAGTATCAGGTGTATGCTGTGGGTTTCTACAACCAGGAGAACCTCTTCGATACCTGCCATGATGCCGGTAAGAATGATTACGAGTATCTCCCGGCTAAGGGATGGAATGGTATGAAATATACCAATAAACTCAAGAATATGTCGCGTGCACTTGCCGACATGGGTACCGATGTGCTGCCTAACGTGGGCTGTGCTTTCATCGGTCTGTCTGAGGTTGAGAATGCCAACGTGCTGAAAGATCTCACCGCGCAGCCGCCTCTCAAGGCAAGAAACATGCAGTTCTGCCATATCGAGGGTCCCGATAAGCGAGGCATCGATTGTGCGCTGCTCTATAATCCGGCACTCTTCACGGTGAAGAATACCCGATTGGTGCCTTATGTACAGGAACTTGCCAAGGATTCAGCCTACAAGACCCGTGGTTTCCTCACCGTACGTGGTGAGCTGGCGGGCGAGGATGTGGCGGTTATCGTATGCCATTGGCCAAGCCGTTTCTCCGGTCCGTTCTATCGCGAGAGCGGAGCGCGCCAGACTAAGGTGGTAAAAGACAGTTTGCTCCGTCTGAACCCGGCGATGAAAGTGTTCGTGATGGGCGATATGAACGATGATCCTACCGACGCCAGCATGCACAAGGTGCTGAAGGCGAAAGCTGAAATCAGCGAGGTAGGTGCCGATGATATGTATAACCCATGGTATAACATCCTGGCCAAGGAGGGCAAGGGAACCCTGTTCTACAGCGGTTCTTGGAATCTCTTCGACCAGATTGTCATCACACCTAATCTCCTGAACAGGGATAGTAAGAACAAGGACTACAGTTCTCTGAAGTTCTGGAAGAACCACATCTTCCGCCGCGATTACCTCATCCAGCAGGAAGGTCAGTACAAGGGTGCTCCTTTGCGTACCAAGGCAGGCGGCAGATGGCTTAACGGCTACAGCGATCACCTGCCGGTAGTGATGTACCTGGTGAAGGAAAAGAAGTAGAAAATGGTAGAGAATCATCCTTTTGAGCCGTGGCTGCCCGATAATGCGCGGCTGCTGATGCTCGGCACGTTTCCGCCTGCAGAGAAGCGGTGGTGCATGCCCTGGTATTATCCCAACTTCCAGAATGATATGTGGAGGATATTCGGGATTATCTACTTCCAGGATAAGTTCCATTTCGTGGATGTAGAGAAGAAGACCTACCGCCTCGATGCTATTAAGGAATTTCTCAGGGAGAAGGGCGTCGCCATCTATGATACCGCACAGCAGGTGATACGCACCAAGAATACGGCATCCGACAAGGACCTGCAGATCGTGCAGCCCGCCGATCTCGACGGCATGCTCCGCCAGCTGCTCCATTGCAGGGCGGTGCTCACAGCCGGCCAGCTTGCCACGAAGGTATTTTCAGAACACTTTGGCATCAAGGAAAAGCCTGAGATGGGAGGCTATGCAGAATTCCAATTCGAGGGCCGCAGACTCCGTCTGTACCGCATGCCCTCCAGTTCCCGTGCCTATCCTATGGCGGTGGAGAAGAAGGCTGAATTTTACCGCAAGATGTTTGATGAAATCTTATAGAAAGAAGAAAGAATATGAAAGATAAAGTGACCGTTATTGGCATTGCGGGAGGCACAGGCTCCGGCAAGACTACTGTGGTGAAGAAACTTGTAGAAGTGCTGCCGCCTCATTATGTGGCTGTGGTGCCCCTCGATTCATATTATAACGATACCTCGCAGATGACCGAGGAAGAACGTCATCAGATCAACTTCGACCACCCGTCGGCATTCGATTGGAAGCTTTTGCACCAGCAGCTCGCTGATCTGCGTGCTGGCAAGGCGATAGAGCAACCCACCTATAGTTATATCAAATGCAACCGTGAACCGGAAACGGTTCACGTTGACCCCAAACCGGTTGTGATTATCGAAGGCATCATGACGCTGGTGGACAAGAAGTTGAGAGACTTGATGGACCTGAAGGTGTTCGTGGATACCGATGCTGATGAGCGCCTGATACGCAACATTCAGCGTGATACCATCGACAGGGGTCGCACCGTATCGATGGTGGTAGACCGATACCTCAAGGTCCTGAAGCCGATGCACGAGCAGTTTATCGAACCCACCAAGCGCTATGCTGACATCATCATTCCTCAGGGTGGCGAAAACCTCAAGGGCATCGGTATCCTCTGCAAGTATGTAGAGGGACTGATAGAGAAATAAAAATATTTTTGCTCAAGCATTGCATTTCTTTAATGCAAAACAAAGTTTAATTAGGAAACAGGGCGGCCTTCTTCGTGAAAAGAGGTCCGCCCGCTTTGTTTTTATCCCGGTCGGGCTATTCAAGTAGTTCAGTTTGCTAACTCAAGTAGTTCAGTCAGCGAATTCAGCCGTCTCAATAAGCCTACGGATACGTCTGCGCTAGCCGACGCAGTAATATCCGTACCCCGACGCAGTAATATCCGTACCCCGACGCAGTAATATCTGCATCCCGACGCAGTAATATCTGTATCCCGACGCAGTAATATCTGTACCCCGACGCAGTAATATCCGTGAGTCAGCGCAGCACAACGTGTGGTCCGTTTTCGCCAGGTCCCATAACCATATTCTGCAAAGATCTTCTTGCTTTTTGCAAGAAGATAAGCTGAAAAACGTGATAGATGAAGGCTATTAGTGATGGATAGCGTGATGGATATTGTAAACAATTTGTCCATCCATCACGCTTTCCTAAATAGATAATTCTCTTATTATCAGATGATTAACATTTTGAGAAGAGAAAAAGTGAGGGATGTGAGGGATAAAACTTAAAAGATTATTCCTCTTCCTCCTTCTCAAAAGCCTCTACGAAAGGCTGGTGGAAACCCTGGAAGATGCGGAGATACTCGGCTCGCACCTCATCACTCTCCTCAAAAAGATTCAACTCGCCACGCTTGTGAGCCTTCAGCATACTGCTGTAACGGCGAATCTTACGCTTGTAGTTCCTTGCCATCAACGCATCTGCCTGAACAGGATTCTGACTGACATACGAAAAGGCACAAAGCTGCTTCATGAACATGTCGAACACCGGATTGTCATGACTCCAGTCGTCCTCACTCAGCCAGAACCACTGGAAATGATACTTCTGCTCCAGTGCCATCAGATGCTGCCCCAGCTCGTCAATCTCCATGCCCTTCTGCATCTGCTCCTCAGCAAAAGCTACCAGAGATGCCGCATCTACATTCAACTCAACCTCGTGAGACAGCGTGGTGCCCTCAATCTGAATGCGCCAACGGTAATTCCTATTCTTGATGAGCGCAGAATTCGTGTTCATCAGCAACTCAGAAAGCTTGCCCTCGGTAGGAATCTGACCCACTACCGAAAGACGGTCGCGCTGGTTGCGAACCACCAGCTGATGGTCCTCATGGCGCAATACACACATGTAAACCAGTCTGTTGCTGTCGAGCTGAAGGGTGAAACGGTCGTTGTTGTCATCGCCCACAAATTCGTAGGTGTAGTCATCCACCTTGTCCTGAGGAATGCTCAGTTCGCCATGAACCTTGTTGCCCTCGGCATCGAAGAGCGAGAAACCGATGTAAGGAATCTGAAGACGGAGAACCACCGGATTGCCCCCTTCCTCTGGAATCAGGGTAACAGCCAGTCCGTCATCACCGAAATCTTCCTTGCGGCATACGAATCCGTCATCCGTCTTCTCAGCCTTCTCCACCTTCACCTCGCCGTGGTGCCACCAGAAATCGAAGGTGATGGTCTGGTCGTCCTCAGCGACTACATGGATGAAATCATCGATGTCCTGACCCAGGTAAACCACCTTGGCAGGCTCAATCTCCTCATCATCATCGCCCAGTGCGCGCACCCACACCTCGCCCGGAATAGGATCATCTTCCCATTCGGCATCAGCAGGGGCTGCAGTAGACTTGAAAACGAGGAAAACCATTCTTTCTTCCTCCCTCGTGCCATCTTCGCGGCACGTGAAGCACTTCGCCTCCTTGGGGATGAAGAATGGGGTTAACAGGTACGGGTTTTTGCATAATGCGGTATACTCTACCTCGGTCCATACCGGGAGAGCGTGTGTATTAGTCTTGTCTGTCATATTTTCTTGTTGCATATAATTCTTGAGTTGGTTCTATTCCTGTTCATCATCCGGCGTGTGTGTCAGGATGATGGGGTGTTGATCCCAAAAAACGGTTGCAAAGGTAATGCTAAATTGAGACACTACAAAATATATCACCTATTTTTTTAATTATTTTACGATTCAATATTTGGCTCTTCCAAAAAATAGTTGTAGTTTTGCATTTGAATAATGAATAGAAAGATGAAAGTCAAGACAATACTCACGCTGGCGCTGGCCGCCACAACCCTCGCAGCATGCCACAGGGGAAAGAAACCACCACGTATGGACAATTCGAAACTCGCCATCAGCCTCTTAAAACCGGCTAAGGGCGACAGGGCTATCTACGGACTTGCCTGCCTGGGCTGCTCGGATACCGCCCTGGTGCTGCTGCCCAACGGCGGAGGAGACCCCGTAAGATACAACATCCTGGATGCCACACGCAACCATCAGGTGTTCGGAGATATAGAGGTGGGCGACTGGGTTTGCGTGATGCCATGCGAGGAGAAGGATGAGAAGAACCGCGCCGACATGGTGATAGACCTGGACCAGCTGAAGGCTACCTGGACCTATCCGGTGATGCCGAAGCTGCGCGATGTATCGCATCTGAGCAAGCGCCAGCAGGCGAGAATCCTTGCCAACATGCCCGACAGCATCGTAGATACCTATATGGTGCCGCGCCAGTATGGCTTCACCCTGAAGCGCATGAGCGAGGCGATGGCCGTGGGCAGGGTGATGGTAAACAAGGATGTGGATGACGACAGTCCGGTAGAATATCCTGCCGTACCTCAGTATACGGAATGGCATGCCTACAACGGCAAACTGATTCTGGTGCAGGGCCAGCGCGAGCTGGATGGCGTGGTGATGAATGAGAAGACGAAGCGCGATACCTTTACCTTTGTATATATGAAGGGCGACAGTCTGGCTCTCTCAGACCGTGAGGGCCGCATCCAGGGTTTCCACCGCTCGCTCGATGCGATGAAAGCCAACGCCAAGGCCCATGCCGCAGCCGAGAAGCTGAACAGCAAGATGAAGAAGGAAATATTGAAGTAAATTACATAATAAATATAAAAAAAGAGGCGAATAGGACGATTTCTCGATTTTTTTGTCTAATTTTGCACCTTGGAATTTAATTCATACATCGAATATAAAGAAAAAGAACAAAAATAATGAAGAAGAAAATTCAGTTCAGTCTCGTTTATCGAGACATGTGGCAGAGCTCTGGTAAGTTCCAGCCACGCAAGGATCAGTTGGCTAAAATTGCCCCAGTTATCATCGAAATGGGATGCTTTAGCCGTGTAGAGACTAACGGCGGTGCCTTCGAACAGGTAAACCTGCTGGCAGGTGAAAACCCTAACGATGCCGTACGCGCATTCTGCAAACCTTTCAACGAGGTGGGTATCAAGACTCACATGCTCGACCGCGGATTGAACGCTCTTCGTATGTATCCGGTGCCTGACGACGTGCGCGCCCTTATGTATAAGGTAAAGGCTAAGCAGGGTACCAACATCACACGTATCTTCGACGGACTGAACGATGTGCGCAACATCATTCCTTCTATCAAGTGGGCCAAGGAGGGCGGCATGACTCCACAGTGTGCACTCTGTATCACCAACTCTCCTGTTCATACCCTGGAATATTACATGAACATCGCCGACCAGCTCATCGCTGCCGGTGCAGAGGAAATCTGCTTGAAGGATATGGCAGGTATTGGCCAGCCAGCATTCCTCGGCAAGCTCACCAAGATGATCAAGGACAAGTATCCACAGATCATCATCCAGTATCACGGCCACTCAGGTCCTGGTCTCTCTATGGCTTCTATCCTCGAGGTATGCAACAACGGTGCCGACATCATCGATACAGCCATCGAGCCACTGTCATGGGGTAAGGTTCACCCTGACGTAATCTCAGTTATCAGCATGCTGAAGAACGAGGGCTTCGAGGTGCCTGAAATCAATATGAGCGCTTATATGAAGGCGCGTGCCATGACTCAGGAATTCATCGACGAGTGGCTCGGATATTTCATCAACCCAGGTAACAAGATCATGTCTTCACTCCTGCTCGGTTGCGGTCTCCCAGGCGGTATGATGGGAAGTATGATGGCAGACCTCGGCGGTATGCGCCAGACCATCAACAACATCCGCAAGAAGAAGGGTGAGGAAGAGTTGTCTATGGACGACCTGCTCATCAAGCTCTTCGACGAGGTAGAGTATGTATGGCCACGCGTAGGTTATCCTCCATTGGTAACCCCATTCAGCCAGTATGTAAAGAACATCTCACTGATGAACCTCCTCACCATGGAGCAGGGCAAGGGCCGCTTCGTCATGATGGACGACTCAATGTGGGGTATGATTCTCGGCAAGAGCGGTAAGATTCCTGGAACTATCGACCCAGAACTCGTAGAGCTCGCCAAGAAGCAGGGCCGCGAGTTTACAGATGTTGATGCACACACATTGCTCACCAACGCCCTCGACGACTTCAAGAAGGAGATGGACGAGAACGGTTGGGATTACGGTCAGGACGACGAGGAACTCTTCGAGCTCGCTATGCACCCAGAGCAGTATCGCAACTACAAGAGCGGACAGGCAAAGAAAAACTTCCTGGCCGACCTTCAGAAGGCAAAGGATGCCAAGCTCGGTACAACCCTTACTCCTGCACAGCTTGCAGAGTTCAAGCACGCCAAGGCAGATGCCATCGTGGCACCAGTAGCCGGCCAGCTCTTCTGGGAATTCCAGGGCGAGGGCGAGTGCCAGCCAGCTGTAGAGCCATACATCGGCAAGGAATATAAAGAAGGTGATGCCTTCTGCTATATCCAGGCTCCTTGGGGCGAGTTTGAAACCATTCCAGCTGCATTGGGCGGCAAGCTCGTAGAAATCAATGCCAAGCAGGGCAGCAAGGTGCGCAAGGGCGATGTTATCGCTTACATCGAGCGCGAGGCTGAATAATGTTAAATGTTGAATGTTGAATGTTGAGTTGTCCCTTTCTGCAAAACAGCAAGGACACTTACGGCGCAAGCCCCATAATTCAACATTCAACACTCAACATTCAACATTTAATATAAAAACGATGAATTATCAAGCAATTATTGATAAGTATTATCCTGAGGATAATGAGCTTCGGCATATCCTCATCACACATAGCCAATCTGTAGCGCGAAAAGCGCTACAGATTGTTTCGTATCATCCCGAATTGCAACTCGATGCCCAGTTTATCGAAGAAGCAGCCATGCTCCACGACCTCGGCATCTTCATGACCGATGCCCCAGGCATACAGTGTTTCGGCTCGCAGCCCTACATCTGCCACGGACGACTGGGAGCAGAAATCCTGCGCAAGGAAGGATATGAACGACATGCCCGCGTATGCGAGCGCCATACCGGTGCAGGCATCACAGAGGCACAGATTATAGCACAGAACCTGCCCCTGCCACATCAGGATTTCCTGCCGGAAACCATGGAGGAGAAGGTGATTTGCTACGCTGATAAATTCTTCAGCAAAACTCACCTCGACCGGGAAAAAACAATTGAGAAAGCAGAAAAAAGTCTCATGAAGTTCGGAGAGGAAGGAGTAAAACGCTTCCAGCAATGGGAACGCATGTTTGAATAGAATTCTAATTTATTGAATGAGAAAACAATCGACGATAGCTATGCTGCTGCTCGCTGCCATCTCCTGTATGATGGTGGCTAACCCAGGTATGCCCGATTCGAAAAAGAAAAAGAAGAAGGAGAAGACGGAAAACGTGGACAGCGTGGGAGACAGTGTGTTCGTAGACTCGCTGGGCAACGAAATAAAGCCCAAGCTGAAACAGGCTGACGACACTACGCAGATGGACTCGCTGCAGAAAGCTATATGGAAACATAATAAAGTGGTGGATGACAGTATCCGCCTCGACAGTATCGCCAGAAAGAAACAGGGTGGAGTAGACGCACCGGTTAACTATCAGGCGGACGACTCCCTCGTATACGATGCCAAGAACAAGGTGGCATATCTCTACGGAAACTCCAACGTGAAGTATACCAACATGGACCTCAGCTCTGACCGCATCTCCATGGATATGGACAAGAGCAACGTGAAGGCGATGGGTACTCCCGACAGTACGGCGGAGGGAGGCGTCAAGGGCAAACCTGTCTTCAAGATGGGTAACGATACCTACGATACCGACACCATCAAATTCAACTTCAAGAGCAAGAAGGCCCTTATTAATAATGTATATACAGAACAGGAAGACGGATTCCTGACCGGTATGAAGTCGAAACGCGACTCATCGGGTGTCATCTATCTGCAGCACGGCAGGTATACCACTTGCGATGATCCGCATCCTGACTTCTACATCTCGCTCTCCCGAGCCAAGGTAAGACCGGGCAAGGATGTGGTATTCGGACCAGCCTATCTCGTGGTGTGCGATGTACCAATGCCGCTCGCCATCCCTTACGGCTTCTTCCCGTTCACCAAGAGCTACAGCAGCGGTTTCATCATGCCAACCTATGGCGATGAAACGGCACGAGGCTTCTACCTGAGAGACGGTGGATATTATTTCGCCATGAACGATAAATGGGACCTGAAGCTGCTGGGCGAAATTTATACCAAGGGATCGTGGGGACTCTCGGCAGCAAGCAACTACCGAAAGAGATACAAATACTCGGGTTCCTTCTTCTTCAGTTACCAGGATACGAAGAACGGCGACAAGGGAATGCCTGACTTTACCGAGCAGGAGAGCTTCAAACTGCAATGGAGCCACCGCCAGGACAGCAAGGCAAACCCATACAGTTCGCTTTCGGCAAGTGTGAACTTCGCCACATCGAGCTACGAACGCAACAACCTCAATTCGCTCTACAATCCGCAGACGATGACGCAGAGTACGCGAACCTCATCTGTCAACTGGAGCACCTCGTTCTCAAGCATCGGTATGACGCTCAGTTCCACCGCCAACCTTTCGCAGAACATGCGCGATTCATCCATCGCCATGACGCTGCCCGACCTCAACATCAGCATCTCCCGCTTCTATCCGTTCAGAAGAAAGAAGATGGTGGGCGATGAGAAATGGTACGAGAAGATAGCCATGAGCTATACGGGACACATCTCTAACAGCATCAATACCAAAGAGGATAAGCTGATGCACAGTTCGCTCATCAAGGACTGGAGAAACGGATGGCAGCACCAGATACCGGTGAGCGCTACATTCACGCTCTTCAAATATCTCAACGTGAACCCATCGTTCAATTTCACCGATCGTATGTATACCAACAAGGTGGAGAGATCATGGGATGAAGCTAGCCAGACGGAGAAATGTGATACCATCTACGGTTTTAACAATGTGTATAACTGGAATATGAGCGTAGGTCTTTCTACCAAGCTCTATGGTTTCTATATACCAAGCCGCAAACTCTTCGGAGATAAGATACAGGCTGTGCGCCACGTGTTTACGCCTACGGTGAACTTCAGTTATGCCCCTGACTTCGGAGCTTCACGCTACGGCTACTGGGACACCTACCAGAAGACCGATGCCGACGGAAACGTATCGCTGGTAAGCTATTCGAAGTATGCCAACGCCCTCTACGGTGCGCCGGGCAAGGGCAAGAGCGGTAACATCTCGTTTACCCTGGGCAACAACATCGAGATGAAGGTGAAGAGCGACAAGGACTCTACCGGATACAAGAAAATCAGTATCATCGATGCGTTCGACATCAACATGAGCTACAATACCGCAGCCAAGGTTCGCCCTTGGAGCGATATGAACATCAACCTCAGACTGAAGTGGTGGAAGAACTATACCTTCAACATGAACGCCGTGTTTGCCACTTATGCCTACGAGCTGGATGACCAGAACAATGTTTATGTGGGTACCCATACGGAGTGGGGCAAGGGCAGGTTCGGACGATTCCAGGGTATGTCGCAGAACTTCTCGTTCACACTGAACCCGGAGAAGCTGAAGAAACTCTTTGGCGGGGGCGATGATGAGGACGACAAGAAGGACAGCCAGCGCAATGATGATGACGATGAAGGTCTGGATACCGACATCGAGAGCAACGTAGACGACAGCATGGAGAAGGGTAAGACGGCAGCCAAGAAGGGCGGAAAGGCTGAAACGGATTCAGATGGTTATATGGCGTTTAAGATGCCATGGTCGCTGACCTTCGGTTATGGTGTAACGATGCGCGAGGATACGCGAAGAGAGAAGTTCAATGAGAAGACGATGCGCTATGCATACAAGTTTACCCAGACTCTGAACATGAGTGGTAACGTAAGAATCAGTGATGGCTGGAACATCAGTTTCTCATCCGGTTATGATTTTGACAACCACAAGATCAGTATGACCACCGCCAGTCTGGCTCGTGATCTTCACTGTTTTAACATGAGCTGTTCTGTGGTTCTCGCTCCATATACGAGCTACAACTTCACCTTCCGTTGTAACGCAGCCACCCTGACAGATGCGCTGAAATACGACAAGCGCAGCGGTTATTCGAACGCTGTACAATGGTACTAGATGATAGTTTATAGTTGAAAGTTTAAAGTTAATAGAGCTTTTCAGCTTATAGATAATAAAAAAAACAGGCAAGTGATTTTGCCTGTTTTTTTTGTTTTTTACCCTTTTACCTTTTTACTTTTTTACCTTTAAAAGCCTTTTTTCGCCTCCGGGTGCTCAGGATAAAGGGTGAGGGCCTTGCGGTAATTCATGATGGCAGCCTCTTTCATGCCCTCTTTTTCGCACTCCTTCCCCATAATCACATACTCCGTGGCAAGGCGCTTGAGGAACTTCTGCTGCTTCTCCTTCTCTTCATCCTTCTTTCTTATTTCTTCACGCAACCGCTCGTTCTCTGCCTGAAGCTCGTTCACCCTGTTCAGCTTTTTGCGGATGAAACGCTTGGCAAGCGGCTGCTCGATGTCATAACGACTGTGGATGGCAAGGAAGAAGTTATCGAGAGCCGACTGCATATCGCCCCTGTCAAAGGCCTTGACGGCATCATGATACTGCTTGTCGGCCTTACTCTGGGTAAGCGCTGTGTTGATGGTGCTCTGGTCGTTGTAATGACGGGCAAACTGCTTGACATCATTGCGCACGAAGACATCACTCTGACGCAACGGCTCCTGAAGACTGATGCCCTCGAGACTGGTGCAGCGGGACAAGGCAACATACGTCTGTCCGCCCGCAAAGACACCACCCGTGAAATCAATCTTCACCTGGTTGAAGGTGAGGCCCTGGCTCTTATGAACCGTTATCGCCCAAGCCAGACGGATGGGGTACTGCTCGTATCTGCCAATCTCTTCCTCCTCAATCTTTTTCTCAACCTCATTGAAATGGTATCTCATGTTGCTCCATGCCGCAGGCTCCACCATCACATCCTTGCCTTCCTCGGTGCGCACATAAATCTTGGCATCCTCATCCTCATCAAAACCGATGATGGTGCCCAGCGTGCCATTCACCCACTGATGCTCGATATCATTCTTGATGAAGATAACCTGAGCCCCCGTCTTGAGGTAAAGCTCGATAGGGGTAGGGAGACTGCTCTCCGGAAACTCGCCCTGTATGTGGCCACGGAAGAGGCAAGGCTCTCCCGGAAGACACTGGAGCTGGCTGTCGTTGATGTAATCTACCGTATCGCGGCGTGTAGAGAGGGTGATGGCAAGTTTGGAATCGCTCTCATCGAGCTGGGCTCCCACGCGCTGGTTGAGGCGCTGTAGATCCTGCATGGGCACCTGAGACGTGCGGATATGGTCGAGGATGCTGATGAAAACGGGATCGCTCTGACGGTATACCTTCTTGAGTTCGATGCTCACGAGCTTGAAGTATTCGAACACCTTGGCATCGAAGAAGAAACTGCTGCGGTAGAAGGGACTGAGCAGACGGCGGTCGTCCTCTCTTACCACAGGCTCCAGCTGGAAGATATCGCCCACCAGAAGCAGCTGCTTGCCCCCGAAAGGCTCTCGCATGTTGCGGCAATATACCCGCAATATCTTGTCCAGGAAATCGATGATATCGGCACGAACCATACTGATCTCATCGATGATGATGAGCTCTACCTCGCGGATAATCTTTATCTTCTCTGAATTATACTTCAGGGTGTTGCGGATGTTGCGGACGGAATACATGCTGTCGTTGGGCAGCAGCGGGTGGAAAGGAAGCTTGAAAAAGCTGTGGAGCGTGCTTCCTCCGGCGTTGATGGCCGCAATGCCTGTTGGGGCAAGAATGATATGTTTCTTCTTGGTATTGGCGGCTATATAACGTAAAAAAGTAGATTTACCCGTCCCCGCCTTTCCGGTAAGGAAAAGCGAACGACGGGTAAACTGTATGATTTGGAGTGCATTCTGCAACTCCGGGTTGTCGAGATCAATCATTGTATTTAACTGAACTTTAGCATGTGGTTCAAGTACGGGCTGAAGGCCCAAAAGCTCCTAGCCCAGGGAGGGCACTGAAAAAGTCCCCATTTTTAAGGACTAAAACGGAAAAAGGTTACGATTTATAACTTCTCTTTCCATAAATCGTCTTAATAAGACTGTATTTGACAGAAAAAAAAGGATAAAACTACGATTTATCCGTCATTAACTTTCAATCTGAAAGTGGATTTTACTTTTTCAGTGCCCTCCCAGGGCATCGCCCTGGGTATAATGGCAATCAGCAAGGCGCCCTGTAAGGGCAAAAGCTTTGTATATTGCCAGGTATTTGAAAGCTTTTGCCCTTACAGGGCGACAGGTTTGCGTCCATAAACACCCAGGGCGATGCCCTGGGCTAGGAGCTTCTGCCCTTTCAGGGCGTGTGGGGCTTACTTGCGAAACTTGAGTAAACTATTAACTAAATTTAAAGATCATCGAAGTTGACAGGCTGCTCCGTTGGCTTGGCCTTCTTCTTCTCTTTCTTTTCTTCTGTGGTGGCAGTACCGGTGGCAGATTCGCTTTCAGCCTTATTGGCAGGAACCTCGCGGATGATAGGGTTGCCTTCGTCATCGAGAACAATCTCTTCCTGGAAGGCGGTACTGTCTACCTTGGTGGTGTCTACCTTTGGCTTTGGTGCATAGCTTGCACAGATGTACATATCGCTGGTGATATCGCTGTCCTGTGGCTTGTCAAACTTGCCGTGATACTGCTGGAAGGCTGGGTCGCCAAAGACACTCTGGAGGAAGTAACCGCACACAGGAAGAGCGGTTCTCGAACCCTGACCCAAGGCTCCGGTGCGGAAGTGGAGACAGCGGTATTCGCCTCCTACCCAGGCACCAACTACGAGCTTAGGGCTCACACACATGAACCAGGCATCGGAGTGGTTATTGGTGGTACCTGTCTTTCCACCGAACTCTGTATCACGGTAGTTGCCTACATAGCCCCAGAGACTCTGGGATGTACCTCCCGGCTCCTTCATACCGCCCTGTAAGAGCTGCTGCATGAGGAAGGCACTCTTGTAAGGTATTACCTGCTCTTCTGTAGAAGGACCCTCGTAAACCACCTTACCATCGTGGTCTACAATCTTGGTAACCAATACCGGGTCGTGGTGCTTGCCATTGTTGGCAATGGTGCTGTAGGCGCATGCCATCTCCAGGAGGTTGACATCGCTGGAACCGAGGGCGAGAGAAGGGGTGTCATCCAGCGGACTGTTGATACCCATCTTCTTGGCTGTCTCGATGATGCGCTTGATGCCCATCTCCTGTCCTAATCTTACAGCCACAGAGTTGATACTCTTGGCAAAGGCACTCTTCAATGGGATACTGTCGCCCGAGAACGAACCATTGGCATTGGATGGACGCCAGATGGTCATTTCGTGCTTCTTCTTATCGTATACCTCCATAGAGATATATTCGTCGCGACGCTTGTCACAAGGGGTTAAACCCTGATTCATCGCCTCGGTATAAACAAAGAGCTTGAAGGTAGAACCAGGCTGGCGCTCGGCTGTTACCTTGTCATACTTCCAGTGGTCGAAGTCGATATCGCCCACCCATGCCTTTACTGCTCCGGTCTGTGGCTCCATGGCTACAAAGGCGCAGTGCATGAAGGTGGTCATATACTTGATGGAGTCTTCTGATGTCATGTTCAACGTGATGCTGCCCTTGTCATAATCGAATACCTTAACCGGGTGAACCCACTCCTTATAATAATAGTTTACTGAGTCGGGATTGTTAGGGAAGCGGGCTACCAATGCCTTGTAGAATGGCTGGCGCTCGGCGATGCCCTGGATGAAGTTTGGTATCACGTTGTGGTTCTCATCCTGCCAAGGATCCTGACCCATCCAGTTGCCTTTGCCTGCCTGGGTACGGCGGATGTTCCAGTGGTTGTTGAAGTTCTGCTGTACCTGTTTCATCTGCTTGCGGGCTGCATCTTCTGCATACTTCTGCATGCGGGTATCGATGGTGGTATAAATCTTCAAACCGCTGGTATAGAGGTCGTAACCTTCGTCTTTACACCAGTCTTTCAGGTAGTTGGCTACTGCCTCACGGAAGTATTTAGCCTGTCCGTCGTAGTTTTCTTCTACCTTGAAATCGAGCTTGATAGGCTCATCTTTCAGTTCATTGTATCTGTCTTTTGAGAGATCGCCATGTGTCACCATATTATATAATACGGTGTTGCGGCGTGCAAGACTGTTCTCCGGGTTGGTGCGTGGGTTGTAGTAGGTGGTAGCTTTGAGCATGCCCACGAGCACGGCAGCCTGACCGGTGGTCAACTCCTTAGGGGTGGTGTTGAAGTAGGTCTTCGCAGCGGTTTTGATACCATACGAATTGCTACCGAAATCTACTGTATTGGCATACATGGTGATGATTTCCTTCTTGCTGAACACCGTTTCGAGTTTTACCGCGATGATCCACTCCTTGCTCTTGATGATGAGCAGGCGGAGTACAGGAATCTTGCCCAGCAAACCGGTAGAATATTGCGAACGTACACGGAACATGTTCTTCGCCAGCTGCTGTGTTATGGTAGAAGCACCGCGCCCGTTATGATGGAGGAGTGCATCCTTGGCAGCAGCAAACACACCGATAGGGTCGATACCGATATGCTTGTAGAATCGTTCATCCTCGGTATCTACCAGTGCCTTGAAGAAATCAGGTGTTACCTCATCATATTCTACCGGAGTACGGTTTTCGTTGAAATACTTGCCGATGAGCTTTCCATCAGCCGAATAGATTTCAGAGGCCTCTGAGGTCTGTGGGTCCAGGATGCCTGAGAAATAGCCAGGTGACTTGCCGAAGAGCCATAAGAAGTTGATATCTACTGCGCCCAGATACAAGATGAAGGCGACTATACAACTTGCCAAGCCAATGAGGGTCTTGGTATACCACGCTCTGCCCTGATACAATCCCTTGTACCAAGGCCAGAATGCGCGAAACTTTTGCCATAACCAGGCAAAGAGAGCTTTAATTTTATTCATATATGATGATATAATGATTTCGTTGTTTTACTCTTCGTTCTTCACTTCCTCTACATCCACATAAATTTCCTTTGAATCCTGTTTCTGCTGCTGGTTCTTCAGCCAGATTCTCTTGTTGTTGGAGACTTTAAAGGCGTTGAGAAGCTCTACTACTCCATAGATGAGCATACCCCAACCGATGATGAAAAGAGGGGCAGAGGCGATGGCTGAAGGCTTGATGATGGCGAGCAGACCCAGCAGAAGAAGGGCTGAAGGGAAGAGCCAGAAAAGAATGCCTACGCGTCCCATCTTAGCTGCTGAAGCCAGGTTGACAAACTGGGTCAGAGCGCCCAAAATCAGGATGAACGCCAGGATGAACATCAGCCAGGCGATAAACACCTGAGGCATCAGGGCAAGCAGCAATCCCAGGATAAGACTGCCTACACTCACAAGCGGGAATTTAGGTATCATACCCATGATAGGCTTACCATTGGAATCAGACAGAATCTGGCCCTGCATCTTCTCTGCATTGCGCTTGGCTGCCCAATAACTGGCAAGGGAGATGACACCTGAAAGGAAAAACAAAACACCGATGGCGATGGTTATCCAGGTGACGGTCTGCTCACGATATTGGATGAGCAGGACTCCTACGATGATGGCGCATACTGCGCGGAATATTGAACTGTGTATTACCTTCATACTAAAACTGATTTTGTTATTTCGGGGCAAAGTTACGAAAGAAATCCGAAACTAGCAAGAAGTTTTTTATATAAACTTAAATTATTGCTATATTTAACGCTAATTATTGCTATATTTAACGCAAATTATTTGTTGGTCTCGATAGAAAGCCGTAATTTTGTAAGCAAAATCAGAATCATGATGTCTTGGAAAGAGACTTAGTGAAAGTAAAAACTATGTCTGGAGTATAGACTTAGGAAAAGTAAAAACTCATTTTTGATATAGACGGAAAAAGTAAAGACAATGACAAAATTATATTTGGTGCGCCATGGTGAAACGGTGGATAACAAGGCACAAATTATGCAGGGACAAACACCGGGAAAACTCAATATGAAAGGTATTGAGCAGGCTGAGGAAGTGGCCAGGAAAATGGCGGGTACACCTATCGATGTCTTCGTATCGAGCGATCTCTATCGCAGTATACAGACCTGTGAAATTATCGCCGGCTCGCATCCCGTTGTCACCACTCCCTTGCTCAGAGAGCGCGATTGGGGCGATTTTACGGGCAAATTCATCCCTGACCTGCCGAAGGACCCAAAGGATTGGCCGGACAACATAGAGACGCTGGAAAAGATGAAATCAAGAGCCCAGAATTTCCTTACCTGGCTCAAGGTTACTTATCCTGATCAGACCGTTCTTGCTGTGGGGCATGGCATCATCAACAAGGCTATCCAGAGTGTTTATTATAAACGTCCGATGAACCAGATAGAGAAAATGGCGAATGCTGAGGTCAGAGTCCTTATTCTTTAAGTGAAGAGTGAAGAATTCAATTGCTTCGCTAATCATAAAGCTCAAAGTATCAAAAGTTCTAAGTATAATTCAAAGTATCAAAGAATATGAATAAAATTGCTCTTATTACAGGCGCAACAAGCGGTATTGGCGAAGGTTGTGCACGTCGTTTTGCCCGTGGCGGCTATAACCTGATTCTTACAGGTAGAAACACGGGAAAGTTGGAAATCCTGAAGAAAGAACTCGAGGCTGAGGGCGTTGAGGTGCTTGCCTTGGCTTTCGATGTGCGTAACCGTGAAGCTGCCAAGAAAGCGGTGGATTACATCCCTGAGGAGTGGCGCAATGTGGATGTGCTTATCAATAATGCGGGACTCGCACGTGGATTGGAACCTGAATATGAGGGCGATTTTGAGGATTGGGATCAGATGATTGATACCAATATCAAGGGACTCTTAACCATGACTCGCCTGATTGTACCTGGTATGGTGGAGCGTAATCATGGTCATGTAATCAATATAGGTAGTGTGGCGGGTGATGCTGCTTATGCGGGTGGTAATGTATATTGTGCTACCAAAGCGGCTGTAAAGGCTATTACAGACGGCTTGCGCATTGATGTGGCACATACGAAAGTGCGTGTTACCAATGTGAAACCGGGTTTGGTTGAAACCAACTTCTCTAACATCCGTTTCCATGGTGACCAGAACCGCGCAGACAACGTTTACCGCGGCATAGAGCCTCTGAACGGCGATGACGTGGCTGATGTAGCCTTCTATGCTGCAAGTGCCCCGGAACACGTGCAAATAGCTGAGGTCCTGGTTCTTGCTACACATCAGGCTAACGGAACCGTGATACACAGAAGCTAGTTAATAGTTTACAGTTAATAGTTTGTAGTTTATAGAGGCTGCGCCGTTGAGTAAGATTGTCAAAGCGGTTTATGCTATAAACTATAAACTATTAATTATTAACTATTAATGATGTGGCAAAGCTGATTGATATCTGATTCGAATGTATCTCGATTAATCGCCTTTGCCCGCATTCCAGACTTGTAGTTGTAGATGGTCTGGGTGGAGTAATGCAGCAGGGTAGCTATCTCCTGGCTGTCGGTTACACCCAGTCGCATCAGGGCAAAGATGCGAATCTCAGTGGTCAGGTCGTGCGTAGTAGGAACTTCCATTTGACATTCTGGCAGCAGGAGCTTGTTCAACTCTGTAACGAAACCCGGATACAACTCCATGAATGCCTTATCGAACCGGTTGTAGAACATCTGTGATTCCTCTTCTTCCAATTTATGGGTGTTGAGACTCTTCAGCAAATCGGCGGTCTGGTTTGCCTTGATCTTACGGCTTACCAGTTTGCGGTAATCTGATAACTTGCTGATATAAGCCGCACTGATGTCCATAAAGAGGCGCATGTAGGTCTTTCGCTTGATATTGGTCTCTATCAGCTGCTGGTTCAGTTCGGTGAGCTGTGCATTCATCTCTTTCTGCTTCTCGTTCTGTTCTTCAATCTCAGCCTTGTTTTTCTTCAGCTTGTTCTTCTGTCGGTTGTTGACTAAGGAGAGGATGAGAATGATGACCAGCGCTATACTTACACCAATGAACCCCCAAAGAAAGCGGGTACGAGAGCGCTCGGCAGCCTGCTGGTTGGCTGAAGCGATGACTGGAAGAATGTTGGAAATCTCCATCATGCGCAGTTGGTTGTTGAAGAACTGTGCATCTTCCATCGTGTGCTGGATATATTTGGCAGCTCTCTTACTGTTGCTCGCATCCTTTTTAAAGATGTAGTAGGCTAGCTTTTGGAGCGCAATAGTTTCTTTGAGTTGGCACAATCCATCGCTCACGGATGCCTCTACGAGATATTCCTCGTAAAGGTCGAATTTGCCGGTATTTTTGTAATATCTGGCTATACCATAAGCTGACATGGCATGGATGCGGGATTTGGCTGGCGACATCTTCAGTGCCTTCAGATAATGGTTGAGCGATTCCTTGCTGATAGGGCTGTTGATATAGGCGTATTCGCCCATGAGATAGTTATAGTAGGCAGATTTCTTACTGTTTTCGTTGAAATTCTGTATCAGAAGGCTCATATAATGCTTCTTCTTGGCGCGGAATTCTTCGGCGTAATCAGAGTTATTGGCGTATGATTCCCAGTAATTATAGATCCAGGCGAAGGTGAAGTAATAGTATAGCTTCAACTGGTATGGCATCTCATCAGGATTGAGCGATTGGAGTAAGCTTTCTGCTTTGCCATAAAATCCCCTTACCGAGAGTATGGACGCCCGGTTTATCTGGTTACGTAATATATAATAGGTGTTATGACATTTTTCTGCCAATTCAAGCCCCTGTTTCATATATGCGTATGCTGAGTCGTAGCGGTAAGCACTATAGGCATGATATATGCTGTCAAGAAACAGTAGTCGGGTTTGGTCGTCTTCAGCTTCATAAGCTTGCCGCTTCAGATGTTTCAATTCCTTTTCCTTGATTCCCTGATAATATGGGTCGTTTTCAATCATCTTGTCAATACGATCCAATAAAGTCTTCTCGTCCGTTTTGCCTTGAGCAGCCAATGGCATAGTAAGCAAAAGAAGTAAATATATAAGTAGTTTCATCTTTAATGCTTCTTTATAATTATAATAAAATCGTCTTTTAAATGTTATTTTCGTCCTTTTGTCCGTTTTGTGGTGCAAAGATACAAATTTCCTTTCATATAATACCATTTACTTTAGACAAAAATAGTTAATATATTAAAGTGTCTGATTTTTAAGGAGTTATCTGTTTCTTTGGCAGACTGATTTTTTACCAAAATGCTACTTAGGTATACAACTTTGAAAAAAATAATATAACTTTGCAAACGAAATCAGAAAACAGTAGTTTTAATGGTTTAATTACCACTTCAAGTCTTCTAAAAGTATTTAATGATAAAGAAAATTCCTTTTGTTGATTTAGTATGTTGATTTAAATAGGAAAACAGGTTTAGTTTATATTAGGGAAAAAAGGATTGGTAATAGACTAGGCTACTTGATGATTCAAGTTTGCCCTTATAGGCAAAGCTTATCTATTATGTTTTAGGGAAAACCGCCATGCTTTTGTGAAAAAGTGTGGCGGTCTTTGTTTAATATATGTTAGTTTCTTCTCTTTTCTTTTTCTTTTCTTTGGTCAACTCAAATTATTTTTTTACCTTTGCCACATATTTATATATAGATGAATGGATTTATATATATAGGTAGTAGGAAATAGATTTCGAGAGAAAAAATCAGTTTTCTTCATGTGTAGAGGGAAATGGTAAGTAGACTTTAAAATATTATATTGAATAAAATATTAAAACAATGAATATATTAGTAACAGGCGCTAATGGTCAATTGGGACATGAAATGCAAATCTGTGCCCAAAAAAGCAATCACAAGTTTGTCTTCACCGATGTGGCTGAAGGCTATGAAAAACTGGATATCACCAATCTTGACGCTATCCGAGAAAAGGTGAGGGAGAATGATATTCAGGTAATTGTTAACTGCGCTGCTTATACCAACGTAGATAAGGCTGAAACAGATTACGATCTGGCTAATCTGCTCAACAATACTGCTGCGGGAAATTTGGCACAGGCTATGAAGGAGGTAGATGGTACTTTGATTCATGTATCTACTGACTATGTTTTTCAGGGCGACAAGAATATACCTTGCCGTGAAGATTGGGAAACGAATCCTTTGGGGGTATATGGTAAAACGAAACTTGCAGGCGAAAAGAGTATTGAAGCTACTGGATGCAAGCATATCATCATCCGCACAGCATGGCTCTACTCGCAGTGGGGTAAGAACTTCGTGAAGACCATGCAGAGTCTCACGGCAAGCCACGACACCCTGAAGGTGGTCTTCGACCAGGTGGGTACTCCAACTTACGCTGGCGACCTGGCTGCTGTCATCTCACATATCATCGAAACTGACCAGTTGGATAAGACGGGCATCTACCACTTCTCTAATGAGGGTGTCTGCTCTTGGTTTGATTTCGCTAAGATTATCTGCGAACTGAGCGGTAATACTTGCGATATACAGCCTTGCTACAGCGAGGAGTTCCCAAGCCCAGTGAAGCGTCCTCACTTCTCTGTACTTGACAAGAGTAAGCTGAAGCAGACTTTCGGATTCAAGGTGCCATACTGGACTGACAGTTTGAAGAAGTGCATCGCTGAATTGGCGGCAGCAAAATAATTATTAATTATAAATTATTAATTGAAATGAAGAATATCATTATCACGGGCGGTGCTGGTTTCATTGGCTCACACGTAGTAAGACTTTTCGTGAACAAATATCCTGAGTATCACATCATCAACCTCGACAAGTTGACTTACGCAGGCAACCTGGCTAACCTCAAGGATATCGAGGACAAGCCTAACTATACTTTCGTTAAGGGTGATATCTGCGATTTCGACCTGATGCTGAAACTGATGCAGGACTACAAGGTGGATGGCATCATCCATCTCGCTGCCGAGAGCCACGTAGATAGAAGTATCAAGGATCCATTCACTTTCGCTCAGACCAACGTGATGGGAACCCTGTCTCTGCTCCAGGCTGCTAAGATTTACTGGGAGAGTCTTCCTGAAGGATATGAGAGTAAGCGCTTCTACCACATCTCTACCGATGAGGTGTATGGTGCCTTGCAGATGACTCATCCAGAGGGCGTTCCTGCTCCTTTCACCACCAAGGCATCCAGCGATAAGAACCATGAGGCTTACGGCGAGGAGTTCTTCGTAGAGACTACCAAGTACAATCCTCACTCTCCATACTCTGCATCCAAGGCAAGCTCAGACCACTTCGTCCGTGCTTTCCACGATACATACGGTATGCCTACCATCGTGACCAACTGCTCTAACAACTACGGTCCATACCAGTTCCCAGAGAAGTTGATTCCGTTGTTTATCAACAATATCCGTCATCGCAAGCCATTGCCTGTATATGGTAAGGGTGAGAACGTGCGCGACTGGTTGTATGTAGTGGATCATGCCCGTGCCATCGATATGATTTTCCACAAGGGTAAGATAGCCGAGACCTATAACATCGGCGGTTTCAACGAGTGGAAGAATATCGATATCATCAAGGTGGTAATCAAGACTGTTGATAGATTGCTCGGCAGGAAGGAAGGCGAGGATATGGATCTCATCACTTATGTAACCGACAGAAAGGGTCACGATATGCGTTATGCCATCGACTCTCGCAAGCTGCAGAAGGAACTCGGCTGGGAGCCATCTCTCCAGTTTGAGGAGGGTATCGAGGAAACCGTGAAATGGTATCTCGATAACCAGGAATGGATGGATAATGTAACATCGGGTGATTATCAGAAGTATTACGATAATATGTATTCAAACCGATAATAGCTTTTGGAGTAATCGGAACATGTTTCTATTGTAACCGGTGCATGTCTCTATTGTAACCGGTGCAAGAGATTCTGTTTTGTATATTGAATCAGGAGTCCTGTATTTGTTTATAACAGCAAATGCAGGACTTTTTTGTTTTATGGCAATTAAAATGCAGTAAATATATTATTATTTCTTAATTTTTTATGCTTTATGTCGAAGAAAACTGAAAACTAGAAAATATTTTTCTATCTTTGCAGCCTTAATAATATATAAAAGAAACAGATATGAAGAAAATAATGTTATCAGGCATCGTTATGGCGGTTGCTACCTTGTCGTGCCTTCCCGTTAAGGGACAGGAAAAGGTGGTTCCTTTTAAATATGGTAATATGGACCACTGGGTAATCAGGAATATCAAAGAATCAGGCATTATCGGAGGAAATCAGAAAACAGTTTATGCAGTTGGGCCTAATATGACTATCAATGGTAATATTCCTTATACCAATAAGGGTGGTTCGCCTTGGGGTTCCTCTAATGTCCTGGCACATGTATCGGGCATCTATAAGACGAATAACTCTGTGTTTCGTGATAAACATGGTAGTGGATATTGTGCCAAACTGGTAACCCATATTGAGAAAGTAAAAGTGCTGGGACTCATCAATATCAAGGTCTTGGCTGCCGGTTCTCTCTTTCTGGGTAATGTTCGTGAACCGATAACAAGTACCAAGGATGGTCCTAAAGCCATCAACTGGGGTATACCATTCACCGCACGTCCTAAGGCTTTGCGCTTTGATTATAAGACATCTCTCCCTCATGCAGCCAATCGTATCAAGCAGAATGGATTTAGCGGAGCCTCTACGGTTGCAGGTCGAGATCATGCTATAGCTGTGCTCTATCTGCAGAAACGGCATGAAGATGCTAAGGGAAATATAACAGCTAAACGTGTGGGTACGATGGTAGTCAGATTCGGAAAGAGTACCGATAGATGGGTGGAAGATGCTACTTATACAATCCATTATGGCGATATCCGCCACATGGCAGGTTATCAGGCTTCTACTATGGGACTGCGATCCACTGACTATGCCCGTAACAGCAAGGGTAAGAGTGTGCCGGTAAAAGAAGTAGGATGGGCGAGTGCTAACGAAACACCTACTCATCTGATTCTTCAGTTCTCCTCATCCGATGGTGGAGCCTATATCGGAACTCCAGGCAATACCTTGTGGATTGATAATGTAGCATTGGTGTATTAAAATAATAAAATCGACAAAATGAAGCATATTCTGACAATACTTATTATGATGTTGGCATTGGGCAGCTATGCCTCTGAGCCTTCTGTAACCGATAGTATCTCATCTGCAGAGAAGGTGGATACGATGGCTTTACATGCTGGGAAATCATGGGTGAACCGGATTCTTGACTACTTTAATGATTCCAACAAAAATAAGAAGCATAAGCGTTTCGATTTTAGTGTGATAGGTGGCCCTCATTATGCCTCTGATACCAAGTTTGGATTGGGATTGGTGGCAGCAGGACTATACCGTACTGATCCGAATGACAGTATTCTTCCTCCTTCTAATGTCTCGCTTTATGGTGATGTCAGTTCTGTAGGTTTCTATATGTTGGGTGTCCGTGGTAACCATATTGCTCCTAAAGGAAGATATCGCATCGATTATCACCTTTATTTCTATTCTTTTCCCTCTGAATTTTGGGGAATAGGTTATGAAATGGGCGATAACGATGCCAATAAGAGTGACATGAAGCGTTGGCAGGCTCAGGCTGAAGTTAGCTTCCTGTTTCGTGTAGCAGATAATTTCTATATCGGACCGATGGCGAGTTATGACTATGTAATAGGTAAACATATAGAGCGTCCGGAATTACTGCAAGGCATGGATCAGCATACTTGGAATGTAGGAGCTGGCGTTTCTCTGGTATATGATAACCGGGATAATCTTACGAATCCGCATCGTGGTATCTATCTGAATATCAATCAGATGTTCAGACCTGGATTTATGGGGAATGATTATGCTTTCAGTACGACGGCATTTCGTTTTGATGCCTATCAGCGACTGGGTAAGGGAACGGTTCTTGCCGAGGACATTGGGGCTAACCTCAACTTTGGTAATCCTTCGTGGGGAATGATGGCTGAATTGGGTGGTACTCATTCCATGCGTGGCTATTATGAAGGCCGTTATCGCGATAAACATTCTCTGGAAGCTACGGTTGAGTTGCGCCAACATGTATGGAAGCGTAATGGCATCGTAGTGTGGGTTGGAGCAGGAACCATCTTCCCGAAATTCTCGGCATTGCGCTCTAAACAGATTTTGCCGAATGCCGGTGTAGGTTATCGCTGGGAATTTAAGAAGAATGTAAATGTACGTCTGGATTATGGATTCGGTAAGTCGGGGCAGTCTGGTTTTCTCTTCAATATCAATGAAGCGTTTTAGTAATAATGCTCTTTATGTAGTTTGATAATGCTCTTTAAAGTGTTAATGAAAAAGTAGAATGAACAGTTTTACGGATAGATATAATAAGGTGGTGTTGCCTATATATAATAAGGTGTCATCGGGCGCATTCCTTTACGGGTATGCTGTGGTAGCATTGTTGTTGCCTAATATAGCTCTGTGCTATACCGAATGTCTGGCTCCTTGGGCTTGTGGTGCCAATGTGTTGCTGCCTTTGGCACTCTACATGTGGTTCTTTTCGTTAACCAGATGCCCGGGTAAGATGATCTGGTGGGCTTTTCTTTTTGTTTTTTTCGCTGCCTTCCAACTGGTATTGCTTTATCTCTTCGGGACGGGAGTGATAGCGGTAGATATGTTTCTGAATCTTGTAACTACCAATCCTGGCGAGGTGAAGGAACTGCTTGGTAATCTGTTGCCTGCTGTGGTGGGTGTTTTTGTGGTTTATCTTCCTTTGCTGGTTCTGGCTATTGTCAATATCTGCAAGAAAGGGATGATAGTGGTTCAACTCCAGCATCGAGTGCGTCGTTGGGCTTTGGAGATAGCTGCTGTCGGTTTATTCTGTCTGCTGGCTTGCTATGTGGCTGTAGATGATTATCGCTTGCGCAACCAGCTTTATCCTGTTAACGTTTGCTATAATCTCTATCTTGCTTTCGAGCGTGATGCGGCTTCAGAGAATTACAGGGAGGCAAGCAGGAATTTCAGGTTTGATGCCAGGAGCGAGCACGATGCTGAGGCTCCCGAGGTGTATGTGATGGTGGTGGGAGAGACAGCGAGAGCCCACAATTTCAGTCTCTATGGCTATCCGCGCGATACCAATCCTTTGCTTTCCAAGACTCCTGGAATCATAGCTTTTCCCGATGCTACAACCCAGAGTAATACTACGCATAAGAGTGTTCCTATGCTCCTGTCGGCTGCATCAGCAGAGGATTTCGAACGTCTCTTTCATGAGAAAGGTATCCTGGCTGCTTTCAGGGAGGCGGGATTTCATACCGTATTTATCAGCAATCAGCTGCCTAATCATTCTTTTATTGATTTTCTTGGCGAACAGGCTGATGAACATTACTTTCTGAAGGAAGGTGCTTCTGCAAAAGATAATCATTATGATAGTGATTTGTTGCAGAAGTTGGATGGGATATTGCCTGCGGCAGATGCTTCTTCATCCAAGCAATACCGTTATCGGAAACTCTTCGTGGTACTTCATACTTATGGTTCTCACTTTAATTACCAGGAGCGCTATCCCCGTAATTTCGCTTTCTTTAAACCTGACAGTAAGAGCGAAGCTAAGCCGGAGAACCGGCGTGACCTGCTGAATGCATACGATAATACCATCCGGTATACCGATTATATCCTGCATGGTATCGTAGAACGTCTGCAGAAATGGGAGAAGACTCAGGCAAAGACGGATGGGGTATATAGCCAACCTACATCGGCGATGCTCTATACCAGCGACCATGGAGAGAATATCTTTGATGATGACCGTCGCCTCTTTCTGCACGCCGCCCCGAAGGCATCTGATTATGAGCTGCATGTTCCTTTCATCATCTGGACATCAGATGGTTATGGAAAACAATATCCGGGAATACTGAAAACTTTGTCTGGTCATCGTACCCAACAGGTACAGACGAGTCTTTCGGCTTTTCATACGATGTTGGGGATAGGAGGCATCCTGACCCGTTATCGCCAGGATGAATATTCTGTGGCAAGTGAGAAGTATCATCCTGTGAAGTTGTTTTATCTGGATGATCATGATAAAGCGATTCCACAGGAAAATGCCAAATATTAGCATCTGATTTTAAGCGTAAACGCGCTCTTTGTGTAAAATACATGAAAAGAGTTTTCGTAAATGTCAATTATTTGCGAAAACTCTTTGCCGTATCTATAATTTGCTGTATCTTTGCACCCGGATTTAGATAATAATAAAAATACAGTTGTTATGGAACCAACTCGAAAAATCGAAAAGGTAGGCATGCGCAACCTCCGTATGGAGGATTATGATCAGCTTGCCAAGTCATTTAGGCGTATTTACGCAGACTCAGATGTATTCTGGACAAAAGAACAGATTAAGAAACTCATTACTATCTTCCCTGAGGGACAGGTGGTTATTATCGTTGATGATAAGATTGTGGGCTGTGCGCTCTCTATCATCGTCAATTATAATATGGTGAAGGGTGATCATACCTATGCTCAGGTTACGGGTAATGAAACCTTCAACACCCACGATCCTAATGGAAACATTCTTTACGGCATCGAGGTATTTATCCACCCTGATTATCGTGGTTTGCGCCTGGCTCGCCGTATGTATGAGTATCGTAAGGAACTCTGCGAGAAGCTCAACTTGAAGGCTATCATGTTTGGCGGTCGTATACCAAACTATCACAAGTATGCCGATAAGATGCGCCCTAAGGAGTATATCGAGCATGTAAGAAACCGTGAAATCTATGACCCGGTTCTTACCTTTCAGCTTTCCAATGATTTTCACGTGCGCCGCGTAATCCGCAACTATCTTCCTAGCGATGAGGAGAGCGAACACTGCGCTACCCTCTTGCAGTGGGATAATATCTATTATCAGCCACCTACGGATTCTTATGTAGACCGCAAGCCAACCGTAAGAATCGGATTGGTACAGTGGCAGATGCGCCCATACGCTTCGGTGGATGACCTCTTCGAACAGGTAGAGTTCTTCGTTGATTCTGTGAGCGATTACAAGAGCGATTTCATTCTCTTCCCTGAGTATTTCAATGCGCCTTTGATGGCTCGTTTCAACGACTTGGGTGAGGCACAGAGCATCCGAAAGATGGCGCAGTATACCGAAGAAATCCGTGACCGTTTCCGCGAGTTGGCCATCAGTTACAACATCAATATCATCACGGGTAGTATGCCTTATCTCAAGGACGATTCCCTCTATAATGTAGGCTTCCTCTGCCGCAGAGATGGTAGCGTGGATATGTATGAGAAGATTCATGTTACACCAGATGAGCAGAAGTGCTGGGGATTGAGTGGTGGTAGCCATATCCAGACCTTCGATACCGATTGCGGTAAGATTGGTATCGTCATCTGCTATGATGTGGAGTTCCCTGAGTTGTCAAGATTAATGGCTGAGGATGGCATGCAGATTCTCTTCGTTCCATTCATGACCGATACCCAGAATGCTTACTCCCGAGTAAGAGTCTGTGCACAGGCGCGTGCCATCGAGAACGAGTGCTATGTAGCCATTGCGGGTAGTGTGGGCAACTTGCCACGTGTTCACAACATGGATATCCAGTATGCCCAGAGTGCCGTGTTCACTCCTTGCGACTTCGCCTTCCCTAACGACGGCAAGCGTTCGGAGGCAACACCGAATACCGAGATGATTCTCGTATCAGATGTTGACCTGAATCTCTTGAATGAGCTTCATACCTACGGTGCCGTAAGAAATCTTCGCGACCGCCGCAAGGATCTCTACGAATTGAAGCAGAAAAAGTAAGTTAAGTGAAGAGTGAAGAACGAAGAGTGAAGAATTCAATTGTATTGATATATAAATAATGTATAAGATAGAAATCTCGGAGCGCACGCTCCACTTCAAGCAGCCGGCAGGCACGTCTCGTGGCGTATATACCACGAGACACAGTTATTATCTCACTCTTAACTCGGATGAAATGCCGGGGGTAGAGGGAGTGGGAGAGTGTGCTACGCTCCCTGATCTCAGTTGCGATGCCAAACCGGAATATGCTGTTACCCTTCGACAGGTGTGCCAGATGGTGGAACAGATGGGACGCATTCCATACGATATGATTCGTGCTTACCCTAGCATCACCTTCGGTTTGGAAACAGCCTTCGCTTCGTTCTTCGATGCAGCGAAGAAGTTTTTGGAGATTGTTCCTGCTGAAGGAGCATCTTCTTCTTCTGAAATGTTGAAGCAGAAAGGGGTTTCTGTTCCAGCCGGAATGGAGAACCTGACAGATCTCTTCGATTCTCCTTTCGGAAGAGGTGAAGAAGGTATCACAATCAACGGATTGGTGTGGATGGGTACTTACGAGGAGATGCTGGCCCGGTTGGAGGAGAAACTCCAGGCGGGTTTCCATTGCGTGAAACTGAAGATCGGTGCCATCGATTTTTTCAAGGAACTCGATCTCATCAAGCGCATCCGTGATGTGTATACCAAGGAGCAGGTTGAGTTGCGTGTAGATGCCAATGGCGGCTTTTTGCCGGAGAATGCAATGAGTCAGCTGGAGGCTTTGGCTAAATATGACATTCATTCGATAGAGCAGCCTATCAAGCAGCATCAGTGGCCTAAGATGGCCCAGCTCTGTCGCGAAACACCGTTTCCTATCGCTTTGGACGAGGAACTGATTGGTGTGAATGTCCGGAGTATGAAGCAGGCTTTGCTCGATACCATTCGTCCACAATATATCATCTTGAAGCCTTCACTTCATGGTGGCATCTATGGATGCAACGAGTGGATAGAACTGGCTAACCAGCGTGGTATCGGCAGCTGGATTACTTCTGCTCTTGAGAGTAATATCGGTCTGAATGCTATTGCTCATTATGCAGCTAAAGTATATGGACCGGATGTGCGAATGCCGCAAGGCTTGGGCACCGGTCTGCTCTTTACTGATAATATACCGATGCCTTTGGAGATTCGTGGTGACAAACTGTTTGTAGTAAAATGACTTTAGAAGAATTCCTTTCAGAATGGAATAACGGTAGCGACCGGGTGCTTGTTCATACCAGTGGCTCCACGGGAAAGCCCAAGCCGATGATGGTAGAGAAGAAGCGAATGCTCAACTCGGCCCGCATCACTTGTGATTTCCTGGGATTGAAACCTGGTGATAGCGCCCTGCTCTGCATGTCGCTCGATTATATTGCAGGTAAGATGGTGGTGGTGCGGAGTATAGAGCGCCATCTCCATCTTATTTCTGTATCCCCGAGTGGGCATCCTTTGAAAGATGTAAATGAAGAGATTACCTTCGCTGCGATGGTCCCGATGCAGGTTTATAACACCCTGCAGGTTCCTGAAGAGCGGGCTCGTCTCTGCCGCATCAGGCATCTTATTATCGGTGGCGGAGCCATAGATGAGGCTCTCGAACAGAAACTGAAGGCTCTTCCCGGAGATATTGCCATCTGGAGTACCTACGGAATGACCGAAACGCTCTCGCATATTGCCCTGAGAAGAATTAACGGTGCTGAGGCTAGCGAATGGTACCAGCCTTTCGATAGTGTCAGAATCAGTCAGACCGATGAAGGATGTTTGGTGATAGATGCTCCGCAGGTCTGTGCAGAACCCCTGGTAACGAATGATATTGTGGAAATAGAATCCTATATATATAATAAGGTGGAAAAACTCCGTTTTCGCATCAAAGGCAGAAAAGACAATGTGATTTGCAGCGGAGGTATCAAGATACAGATAGAAGAGGTTGAGGCTCTGTTGAAGCCTTATCTCGAAAAACCTTTCATGATAGCCAAGAAGAAAGACGGGAAGTTTGGAGAGATTGCTGTCCTCCTGACGGAAGATGAGGAGATAGAAAAAGTAGAGGCGACTGTTCGCCGCCTCTTATCTGATCATAAATATTGGATTCCAAGGGAATTCCTTCATGTAGACCAACTCCCGCTTACCGAAACCGGAAAGCCGAAGCGCTCTATCTTTCTTTAAAGGGATTCTCTGAAGAAAGATTCTTTAGCTGAATTATCCTTCTCTGAAGAAGTCGAGTGCTTCCTTGATCTCTTCTGTCGTAGCTGTCTGGTTGATACGGATATCGCCTATGCCGCCCAGCATCGTGAAGTTGATGATGCCATTCTGGTTCTTCTTGTCATGATGCATCAGTTCGATGAGCTCATCATAGTCATCGCAGGTAATATCCAGTGTACCATAGAATTCCTTGATGAAGTTTACGGTCTGGCGCATCTTCTCAGTAGGGAATCCGGTTTTGGCAACACTCAGATAGAGTTCAGGGATGAGGCCGAATGCCACAGCGTAACCATGCAGGATAGGCTTGCGCTTCAAAGCCCAGCTCTCAAACGCATGACCGAAAGTATGGCCCAGGTTCAGCGCCTTGCGGATGCCCTGCTCGTGAGGATCCTGCTCTACAATGCGCTCCTTTACCTTCACGCTGTCGCCTACCATGCGCTGCAACTGCTTCAAATCAGGCTTGTCGAGGTCAAAGCTGACCAGTTCTTCCCACATTGCTTCTGTAGAAATCAGACCGTGTTTCAGCATCTCTGCATAGCCCGAACAGATGTTTTCTGCATCGAGCGTCTTTAAGAATTCTGTATCGAGAATAACGAACTTAGAATCGTTGAACATACCTACTTCGTTCTTCAGTCCGCCGAAGTTGATGCCTGTCTTTCCACCTACCGATGCGTCTACCATAGCCAGCAGGGTGGTAGGAATATTGATAAAGTTGATACCTCTCTTAAAAGTGCTGGCAGCAAAGCCACCCAGGTCGGTTACCATACCGCCGCCCAGATTAATCATACAGGAGTGGCGTGAAGCTCCTCCCTCCTGCAGTCCTTTCCATACCATCATCAGACTTTCGATGTCTTTATGGCTGTCGGTAGCCGGAATAGTGATGATATGGGCTTCCTTCATGCAGTAAAAATTCTGCAATACAGGCATGCATAGTTCCAATGTCGTAGTATCTGTAAGCACAAAAAGCTTGTCGTGCTCACACTCAGAAAGTGCACTTACCAGTTCGCTTTCCAGTTGGGTTGATATGATTACTCTTTGTTCCATAACATTCTAACGTATTAATTTTTGTGCAAAGATACACTAAAATGGAGACAATACAAAAAAAAAGTTGCTAAATTTGCGTTTTTTATCTCAGAATGCATTAAACCTTGGTGTATTTAACGCGTCAAAACAATCGAGTAACAAAAATGATAATAGAATATCATAGCGATTATGTGTGAAAACACTCATAGTTGGAAATAATAACAAATTAAAAATAAGAATGAAAAAATCGATTCTGACGATGCTGCTGCTGTTGACGGCAATAGCATCCTTTGCTCAACAGCGACTGATATCCGGTCAGATTACCGACCGCGATACCAAGGAAGCCATTGAGCAGGTAACTGTTCAATTGCTTAAGAGCGACAGCACGTATGTGGCTGGTGCCATCAGTAATGAGCACGGACTCTTTCATGTCACCGCTCCGGCTAATGGCAAGTATCTGCTCAAGATTTCGAGCGTAGGATACAAGGCTACCGTGAAGCGTATCCAGATTTCTGATAACAAGGATCTGGCTATGGGTAAGATTGTGCTGGGTGCTGAGGCTATCATGCTGAAAGGCGCAGTGGTAACAGCTATGGCTCAGAAGGTAACCCTGAAGGAGGATACTTTCGTGTACAATTCTTCAGCCTATCGCACACCGGAAGGCTCGGTAGTAGAGGAACTCGTAAAGCGTCTGCCGGGTGCAGAGGTGAGCGATGACGGTACCATCAAGATTAATGGTAAGGAAGTAAAGAAGATTCTGGTAGATGGCAAGGAGTTTATGACGGGCGATACCAAGACTGCCTTGAAGAACCTGCCTACCAGCATCATCGAGAAAATCAAGGCATACGATGAGAAGAGTGATCTTTCTAAGGTAACCGGTATTGATGATGGCGAGGAGCAGACCGTGCTCGACTTCGGTGTGAAGAAGGGTATGAACAAGGGTTTGATTTCCAATATCGACCTGGGCGTGGGCAACAAGAGCCGCTATAACATGCGTGGCATGGGAGGTTATTTCAATGATAACAACCGATTCATGCTCTTTGCCAATGCCAATAACACCAGCGACCGTGGTTTCGGAGGCGGTGGCCCCGGTAGAGGCTTCGGAGGTGCTAACGGTTTGAATGCCAGCAAGATGATTGCTGCCAACTACAATTACGAACTGAAAGATAAATTCAAGTTTAATACTTCACTTCGCTGGAATCACAGCGATGGCGATATTTGGAGCCGTCGTTCCAGCGAGAACTTCATGGGTAGCAGCTCTTCGTTCAGCAACAGCTTGACTCAGAATTTCTCTCGCAGCAACAGCTGGAACGGCAACATCCGCTTGGAGTGGATGCCTGATTCCATGACCAATATCCTCTTCCGTCCTTCCATCTCCTGGAGTACCAGCGATGGATTGAGTGGCAGCCAGTCGGCTTCTTACAACAAGGATCCTTATACCATTACCACCAAAGACCCTCTTTCTGAGGAAGGTATTGAGGAGTTGGACAAGGCTGAGGCTATGGTGAACAGTCAGTTGACTAACGGAATCACCTATTCTGATAATAACAATATCAGGGGTATGCTGCAGGTGAACCGCAAGTTGGGCAACAAGGGACGTAACATTACCTTTCGTGTGGATGCCAAATATACGGATAATGACAGCAAGAGTATCTCGCTCAACAATGCCAAGCTCTATCTCGTACAGACAGCGGAGGGTAAGGATTCTACTTATCAGACCAACCGCTATAACCTGACTCCTTCGAAGAATTACAGTTATGCGGGCCAGTTGACCTATAGTGAGCCACTCTGGAAGGCTACCTTCCTGCAGTTCAGCTATAAGTTTACTTACAGCTACTCCAAGAGTGACCGCAGCACCTACGATTTCAGCAAGTATGCCATGAATGGCGATCATGAATATCGTGGTTGGGATAGCTACCTGAATCCGTTTGCCGGTCAGCTTGGCGATTACAGAAATGATGAATTGAGCCGGTTCTCTGAGTATCGCAACTACAATCACGATATCCAGGTGATGATGCGATTCGTCCGTCAGAAGTATAACTTGAACTTCGGTGTGATGATTCAGCCACAACAGTCGAAGTATATCCAGGAATATCAGGGAGTGCATGTAGATACCGTCCGCAACGTAACGAATATCAGTCCAACCCTCGATTTCCGTTATCGCTTCTCAAAGATGAGCAACCTGCGTGTGAACTACCGAGGTACCACTTCTCAGCCAAGCATCTCTCAGTTGCTTGATATCACAGATAACAGCGACCCGCTGAACATCTCGAAGGGTAACCCTGGCTTGAAGCCATCGTTCACTCAGAACTTCCGATTGTTCTACAACAATTTCGTGCAGAACCACAACAAGGGTGTCATGACCTTCATCAACTTCTCTACCACCAACAATAGCATCAGCAACAAGGTGACCTACGATGAGAAGACTGGTGGTAGAATCACCCGACCTGAGAATATCAATGGCAACTGGAATGTGATGGGAGCCTTTATGTTCAACTGCTCTATCGATAGTGCCGGTGTATGGAACTTGAATACCGACACCTACTTGGGTTACAACAACTACGTGAGCTATCTGAGTCTTGACAAGCAGTCTGATTCCCAGAAGAATACCACCCGCAGTACTACTTGGAGAGAGCGCCTCTCTTTCAGCTATCGCAACAACTGGCTGGAGCTTTCGCTCGATGGAACATTGAATTATAACCATGCTACAAACAAGTTGCAGCCTAACAGCAACCTCAATACCTGGCAGTTCTCTTATGGTCCTAGCATGACGCTTACAGCGCCTTGGGGTACCAGCTTGAACTCAAGCCTCTCTATCAGCAGCCGCCGCGGTTATAGCGACAGCAGCATGAATACGGATGAGTTTGTATGGAATGCGCAGCTCTCTCAGGGTTTCCTGAAGGGCAAGCCTCTTACCATCATGCTGCAGTTCTACGATATTCTCCGTCAGCAGAGCACCTTCTCTCGTGCCATTTCTGCTACATCCCGCACGGATACGGAGTATAATGCCATCAACAGCTATGCGATGCTGCACGTGATTTACCGCCTGAATCTCTTCGGAGGCAAGGATGCCCGTAGGGGTGGACCTGAAGGTCCTGGTGGTCCTGGTGGTCCTGGTGGCCGTCCAAACTTCCATGGTCGTCCATTCAATGGCGGTTTTGGCGGTGGTCGTCCAGGCGGCAGAATGTTCTAGAAAAGAAAATGAAGTAAGCTTCATTTTAAACGATAGTAAGCCTCACTCCATGTTTACGTGAGGCTTATTTCAAACAGATATGACGAGAAAAAAAGAAATCCCCGCTCTTCGTAATGAAGAACGGGGATTGTTATTTTGTCTTATCAAGAGTTCTCGATTAGAGAGCGAACTTGTAACCTACAGTAATCTGGATTACGTTGTTGTAACCTTCGTCTGAGTGCTTGAATACCTTTGTGCAGCCGATGTTGTAGCGAGCATCGAATACGAAGTTCTGGTACTCATAAGAGAGACCTACTGGTACAGAAAGGTCGAATGTCTTTACAAGATCGTCAGGCATATCATCCTTACCTACCATGAAACCTGGCTGAATACCAGCCTTGAGAGCGAGACCCTGAGCTACATAGTAGTTCAATGTTACAGGTACGTTGATATATCCTGGAGTCCAAGTTACGTGATCAGACTTTGTTCCCTGAGCAGAGTAGAGAGCGCCAACAGCAAGACCTAATTTGTCTGTAGCCTGATACTGCAATTCAGCACCGGCTGCGAAACCTGCCTTCCAATCGCCGTCAGCGATAGTAGAAACGTTCAAACCTACCTTAGGCTGAATAGTTGTTGTACCTGCAGCCTGCTGTGCGAAAGCACCTACTGAAGACAGCACCATAGCTGCCATAACGAATAATTTTTTCATAATCTCTAATATTTTAAATTAATAGTATATAATGCTCATATAGAGTATGATTAGTTATCAGTGTGTATGCTGATTCCATCATTTTTACTAGGTGCAAAGGTATGTTTTTTCTCTATTCGCTCCAAATATTTTAAGCTTTATTTTAAAATAAGCAGCCAAATATCACATATAAGTTTCTATTTCGTACATTTTTAGCAATAATTATCCCAATTTTTTTGCATCGTATCTTAAAATGTTGTATCTTTGCAAAATAAGAAAGAAAGGAAGATAATTATGACTAGACAATAAAACTCCCCCTATACTCTTTCAAGTGTAGGGGGAGTTTTATTTTATTCTTCATCTTCGTCCCAGTCTTCTTCGTCAAATCCAAACATGGCGGGATCTACGAAGGCGTCCAGGGCACGGCGTTCTTTCTTTGTAGGGCGACCAGTGCCTCTTGCTCTATCTACGAATCCGCTGATGCGGCTCATCTCCAGGAGCTCGTATTGCTTAGGGTCGGTTACGTTTTTATAGACACCATACAGCATTTTGGCGCCTACGCGCTGCTCTATGCAGTCGAGAACCTCGAAAGAGTAGGTGATAGGGGCTTTCTTTACGCTCACCACATCGCCACGCTTGATGATGAAGGAAGGCTTTCTCGTTACGCCTCCTACCATGACGCGGCCATTCTTACAGGCATCGGCAGCAATACTGCGGGTCTTGTAAATGCGGGCAGCCCAGAGCCACTTGTCTATTCTTGCTGATTCTTTCATTTCTGCTTTGTTTTTTGGGGGGACAAGCGATGGAATCGCTTGGAACGGGGGGCTGGCTTCTGCTTCTGCTTCTGCTGGCTTCCTATTTCTTCCCTAGCTTGTTAAACTGGTTCATGGTGATGTCGATACCAGCCAATACGAAGCTCTTGATGATCTCTACACCCAGGTCGATGGCCGGCTGCAACTGCTTCATGTCTTCCTCAGAATATTTGCCCAGCACCCAGTCTATCTGGCCGCCACGCGGATAATCGTTGCCGATGCCCATGCGCAGGCGGGCATAGTTCTGACCGATAAGCTGCTGGATATGTCCCAATCCGTTATGGCCGCCGTTACTGCCGTTCGCCTTCAGTCGGAAAGCACCCAGAGGTAGGGCTAGCTCATCGCTGATAACGAGCAGTCGGCTCTGGTCAATCTTTTCCTGATTCAGCCAATATCTTACCGCATTACCGCTGAGGTTCATGAATGTGGTAGGTTTGAGCAGGAAAATCTTTCTTCCCTTGAGCGTAGTCTCGGCTACGAAGCCATATCGCTTATCCTCAAAATGAATATTGGACGCTTTAGCAAAAGCGTCCAATACCATAAATCCTGTGTTGTGCCTGGTGCCGGCGTATTCATCGCCAGGGTTACCAAGCCCACAAATCAAATATTTATCCAATGTTTGATAATGCTTTACTCAGGTTCGTAAAATCTCTAGATGACTCAGTTATTAAGCCTCTTCTTCCTCAGCAGTCTGAGCTGCGAGCTGAGCGTTACGTGTCATCTTGATAGAGCAAACTACAACAGCCTTGCTTGTAGCCAACTCGAGACCCTCGAATGAGAGGTCACCTACCTTGATGCTCTTACCGATCTTCAACTCTGTAACGTCGATATCGAGGTGCTCAGGAATAACCTGATAAGGAGCTGTAACGTTGATCTTACGGATAGAGAGGTTCATACGACCACCATCACGTACACCCTGTGCAAGACCTGTCAACTTAACTGGAATACCGATAGTGATAGGCTTCTGGTCGTTAACCTCGTAGAAGTCAACGTGCAGAGGAGCGTCTGTTGTTGGGTGGAACTGGATCTCCTTCATGATAGCTGTGTGGCTCTCACCGTCGATGATGAGGTTGATAACGTATACATGAGGAGTGTAGATAACTTTACGCAACTCAGCGAATGGAACTGCGAATGACATAGCCTCAGGAGCACCGTTCTCGCCCTTCTTCTCACCGTAAAGGTTACATGGGATAAAACCTTCCTTACGCAATGTCTTAGAAGCTTTCTTGCCAAGGTCTGTACGCTTCTGACCTGTTACATTAATCTCTTTCATTTTGTGTTACTCTAAATTAAGTTATTAATAAAAAATGTGCCTTAACTCGCCATCACACGGATTAGCTTTGCTTAAAGCGGGTGCAAAATTACGAAATTTATTTGGAATGAGCAAACTTTTTGCCGAAAAACATGTTTTATATGCAGAAAAAATATTGAAAATACAATTTTTTGCTTAAATAAACTGAAATTTTTGCCCGTTTTCTTGTCTATTACCTATTTAATGTGTATTTTTGCAAGCGTATTAGGTAATTTAATAAATGAATCTTTTAAAAACATTAGAGAATGATTAATAGGGATTTGATAAGACGTAAGATTGTGCAGTTAACCTACGCATACTATCAAAACAGCGATCATAACATGGAGAACGCTGAGAAGGAGCTGATGTTTAGTCTCTCCAAGTCATACGATTTGTACAACTACATGTTGCAGCTCATCGTTGCCATCACCCAGGAGGCACGCAAGCGCTACGATGTAGATGTTGCTCGTGCCAAGAGAGAGGGTGAGCAGGAACCTTCACCACGTTTCGCATTCAATAAGTTCGCTCTGCAGCTCGAAGAGAACAAGATGCTGCTCGAATGGATAGATGTTAAGCATTCCAACTGGGATGAGGATATCGAAATGGTGCGTAAAGTGTATACTGCGATTACGTCTAGCGATCTCTATGCTGATTATATCAGCGGTGCTATTGATGAGGAACTCGCCGATCTCGACGAGTACAGCCGCGACCGCGAGGTATGGCGCCGTATCTACAAGCAGTTCATTCAGAATAATGAAGATCTTGATGCATTCCTTGAGGAGAAGAGCCTCTACTGGAACGATGACAAGGATATCATAGATACTTTCGTATTGAAGACTATCAAGCGTTTCGACCCGGAAGCTAAGGCCAAGCAGGAATTGCTGCCAGAATATAAGGATGCTGAAGACAGAGAGTTTGCACGCAAGCTCTTCCGTGCTACCATCCTCAACTGCGATACCTACCAGCGCTATATGAGCGAGGCATTGCGCAACTGGGATTTCTCCCGTCTTGCCTATATGGATGTGATTATCATGCAGATAGCCATCGCTGAGGTGATGAACTTCCCTGGCATCCCGGCTACCGTCACTATCAACGAGTATGTAGAACTTGCCAAGGCATACAGCACTCCTCGCAGCGGCGGTTATGTTAACGGTATGCTCGACAGCATCTGCCGCGAGCTCATCAGCCGCAACCTCATCCAGAAGGAGATGCCTGAGCGTAAGCAGCATCAGCATGCACAGCACGGCGAACATGCCGGCAAACAGCGCCCAGACAACCAGCACCCAGCCGGCCGTCGTCCGCGCATTCATCGCGCTCCGGGCGAGGGTGAGTAAATAACGGAGGCCTTTCTTGCTGGTCACACCTTATTTATATATAGAACATAAAATAATAATAGATAATACTTTAACGACATGACAAATTTAGTATTGAATGCAGCTGCCGGTGGTAGCAACATGACTTTTCTCATCATGATGGTAGCTATCTTCGCTATCATGTGGTTCTTTATGATCCGTCCTCAGCAGAAGAAGCAGAAGGAAATCCGCAAGTTCCAGAATGCTTTGGCAGAGGGTACCAAGGTGGTTACAGGCGGCGGTGTTTATGGCACTGTTAAGCGTGTTGACCTTGAGGCTAATACCGTTGATGTTGAGATAGCTCGTGGCGTGGTAATCACTGTAGCTAAGGGCTACGTGTTTGCTGATGCAGCTAGTCAGACACCTAATGCATAGTATCAAGAGCATATTAAAAGCTGTCAGAAACTTCCTGTTCAGTGGTCTGAATAAGGAGTTTCTGATTTTTTTGTTCTTTCTCGCTCTTAGCGGCATCTTCTGGCTGATGATGACGCTCAATGAGACTACCGAGAGAGAATTCAATATTCCTGTGCAGTTAACCGGCGTGCCCCGCAATGCGGTGATAACCGGCGAACTCCCTGATACCGTGCATATTGCGGTGCGCGATAAGGGATTCACACTCGTTACCTATGCTTACGGAGGCAAGATTCATCCGCTCACATTCCGGTTTGCCAATTATGCCGACGAGGAAACGGGAACGGGACAGATTCCGATGGCTGATGTGCAGAAACAGGTGGCATCCCAGCTCTATGGCTCTACCAAACTGATCTCCATCAAGCCGGCAAAATTCGATTTCTTCTTCACCTACGGCTCTTCCAAGCGAGTGCCTGTGGTGTTCAGAGGTAGGATTACAACCAGCAAGAGCTATTATCTGGCACATACCGAATTCCTGCCGTCTACGGTTACGGTTTATGCCAACAAGAAGCAGCTCGACCAGTTGGAATCGGTAGAAATCGAGCCGTTCAACATGCGCAACCTGCAGGATACCATTCATCGCAGCGTACCTATCAAGAAGATACGTGGCATGAAGATTGTGCCTCAGATGGTGCGCCTGGCGGTATATCCTGATGTGCTTACCGAAGAGTCGGTCGATGTGCCTGTTACGGCCATCAACATGCCTGATAACATGGTGCTCCGTACCTTCCCATCTAAAGTGGCGGTAAGATTCACCATCGGAGCCAGCCTCTTCAGAACCATCAAGCCGAGCCAGTTTAAGGTGGTAGTAGATTATAATGATCTGGCTAACAATCCTTCTGACAAGTGCAGACTCCAGTTGCGCAGCGTGCCACGCTCGGTGAGCAAGGCGCATCTCGAACTGGAAACGGTAGATTATCTGCTGGAACAGCAATGATGATTAATAATTTATAATTTACAATTAATAATTCATCGTGATGAAGATAGCGATAACGGGCGGTATAGGTAGCGGAAAGAGCTATGTGTGCCGGATATTGGAGAAACAGGGCATCCGGGTTTACGACTGCGATGCTGAGGCTAAGCGGCTCATGCGTACCGATGCCCGCTTGCAGGCTGGCTTGAAGAAGCTGGTGGGCGAGCAGGTTTACAGCGCAGAGGGCGTTTTGCAGAAGCCCGTGCTGGCTCAGTTTCTGCTGGCTGGCGAGGCTAACAAGCAGGCTGTCAACGATGTGGTTCATCCGGCTGTGGCGCGCGATTTCGAGCAGAGCAGCTATGAGTGGATGGAGAGTGCCATCCTCTTCGATAGCGGTTTCTACCGCCGTATCCACCTCGATTTCGTGGTCTGCGTAACGGCTCCCATACCGGTTCGCATCCAGCGCATCATGCAGCGCGACCATATCCCGGCAGAGAAGGCGCAGCAGTGGATAGATGCCGTCATGCCGCAGGAAGAACTTGCAGCCCGCTCCGATTTCGAAATCGTGAACGATGGCGAGCAGGATATCGATGCACAGGTAAGGAAATTATTAGATATCATTAATAATAAAGAATAATAGAAAAGACAATGGAAACAATCCTTTCAATTGCAGGCAAACCAGGCCTTTATAAATTGGTATCAAGAGGTAACAGAAACCTCATCGTAGAAACACTCGATGAGACTCACAAGCGTATCCCAGCTTTCGCTACCGACCGCGTAACAAGCCTTGGTGACATCGCTATGTATACAGACGCTGATGAGGTGCCACTCTGGGAAGTGCTCGACAGCGTAAGCAAGAAGGAAGAGGGCAAGCCTAGCACTTTCAACTACAAGAAGGCGCCTGTTGCTGAGCTCCACGCTTATTTTGCTGAGGTTCTTCCTAACTACGATCGCGACCGTGTTCACGACAGCGATATCAAGAAGCTCCTCCAGTGGTACAACATTCTCGCTAAGTACGGCATCACCGATTTCAAGGCTACTCTCGCTCCTACAGAGGGTGAGAACGTAGATGATCGTGCTGAGCAGGTTGCTGAGTAAAAAATAAATTGCAGTTGTATTATACTTAAGGGTGTTCATACTTCTAGAAATAGAATATGATACACCCTTTTTTTATTCCTTTTCAATCTTTTTCAATTCCTTCTCAAATCTTCTGCGATACATTTCTCCCGCTATGGTCAGACCGAACGGGAAGGCTAACCAGATGCCCAGAATGCCCAAGCCGCAAGGGAAACCTAGGGTGTAGCCCAGCGGCAAGGAGATGACGAAATAGGCGATGAAGGCATAGAGCACCATCGGCTTTACACAGGCGATGCCACGCAGCGCATTGGCAAAGGTATACTGCAGTCCGTCGCCAAACTGATATACCATCAACAGGATAATCAGCGTAGCCACATACGCCTGCACCTCCACATTATCATTAAACCAGCCACCTATCTGATGGCGAAGCAGGAACACCGGCAAACCCATACACAGCGAGAACAGCAGGTTCAGACGGAACCCGTCGTAAGCATTTCGGCGAACTGCCCCGTAGTCCTTCTGTCCCATAAAATGGCTCACGCGGATAGCCAGCGCAGCCGCCATGCCCGAAAGCACGAGATAGAAGAGCTGCGAGAGGGTAATCATCACCTGATGAGCCGCCAGCGGAATGGTTCCCAGCCAGCCCACCATCACACAACTCAGCGTGAAGGCAGCCGATTCCATGCCCAGCTGCAGCGCCACAGGCCAGCCCAACCGGTTCATCTCCCTGAAGTCAGCTCTGGTCAGAGAACTGTGCAGAATATCGCGTCTGTATTCCCCGAAATTCTTGCCCGTCATCAGCATGCCCACCATCGCCAGCGCCATCAGAATACGGCTCACCAGCGTCGAAATACCGGCTCCCAGCAAACCCAGTTCCGGGAACCCCGCCACACCGTAAATCAGTACCCAGTTGCCCAGAATATTGATTACGTTGCCGCCAATCATCGCCCACATCGCCACCTTGGTCTGTCCGAGTCCGTCAAGAAATTGCTTCATCGTGAAGAAGATGCCCATGAAGAGCACCGAGGCTAGGTTTACCAGAAAGTAAGGGCGGATGAGCGAGAGTAGCTCTTCAGGCTGTCCGATGTGCCCCAGATTCAGGTAGAGCACAACGAGGGCGAGGGTGAAGATGATGCCCGTCAGCATGTTGGCACAGAAGGCATTACGCACTTTCTGTCCGATGCAGTCGGTCCGTTCCTCGCCGTAGAGCCGTCCGATGATAGGAGTGAGTCCGTAGGTGAATCCCATATAGGATACGAAAACGAGACCGAAGATATTGTTCACCAGTCCGGCAGCCGCCAGTTCGGGTGTACTGTGATGGCCAATCATCAGCGTATCAGCAAATCCCAGGATGATGGTACCCAGCTGTCCTATGATGATAGGAATGCCGATAGCCAGCAGTTCCCGGTAGTGATGTTTCTTGTTCGTCGTTATTGATGTCGTATGATTATTCATATTTGCTTTTAATTACTAATCTATTTCCTTTATTCTGCTTAAGAGCATGCAAAGTTACGGCTTTATTCACTAATTACCAAATTTTTCTCCCCTTTTTTTTAGAGGACCAGCGATGGAATCGCTGGGAACGGGGCGCAAAGGGGCAGGAATAGGCAGAAAGGGGCAGGAAGAGGCTTTTCCCCCTTCCTGCCCCCGTCCCCAGCGATTCCATCGCTGGTCCCCCTAAAAAAGGTAAAAAGAGCCCTAGCTAGCTTACCCCCGCTAGGCTCTTTTTACTTTTTTACCTTTTTACCCTTTTACCTTTAAATGTATGAACTTCCTTCCTCTTTCTGTCCATACGAGGTAGGTGTGGGTATAGGCGGTGCCCAGCTTCTCCTGTGCCCCATCGCAGTGAGGGTCGGGGAGGGTAGAGTAGCGGGTGCGGCTCTTCGCCAGGCCCATGTGGGCATAATCAGCATAGAGCAGATACTGGCCGCTCTGGTAGTACTGGATATGAAGGGCACAGAGCTGGCGGTTCAACTCCTGCGCCGTGATACCCAGCTCCTTCGCTATCTGCGTGGTGGTATAGCAGGAAACAGAGTTGAGAACATTGTCGGTGTAGAGCGCCTTCGGCAGAAGATGATCTACCTGATTCTCCAACTGGATGATGTTCTCACCGTTCTTGGCGATGCAAACCACCTGTTCGTCTACCACACCGTTCAGCCGGCGAATCTCCGTATCCTGTTCTCCGATGAGTTTCTTCTGCTGATCAATCTGCACTTGCTGGTTTTTCAGCAGATTCTCCTTCTCCTTGAGTGTAGCTCTGAGAATCTCTTCAGCATGCCGAATCGTCTCCTCATCACTCTCGCCCTGCTTTACCGGAATATAACCGCCCGTCTTGCGAATCTGTGGCAGCACCTCGGAAGTAACCCAGTTTTTGAACTTCACCGCCGTTGGAAGCTTGGACCCGAGAACCAAAGCATAGAATCCGCTCTCGTTAACGAAAAGAAGCTGGCACCAGCGCTTTGCCTCACTTCCATCCTTCTTGATACCAGTCGTTACCCTTATGCTGTGTTTTACAGCATCATGTGGGTTAACTAGCTGATACACAGCGCATCTTGCTCTTTTGTATCCCAATACGTCACAGACATCTTTCGCACAGAACAAGGGTTCTCCATCTTCATCGGTCAAGGTGCGAATCTTACCGAATTCAGGGTTTTCAAACACGACAGCATTACCCGCTGTCTTTTCATTCTTCATTTCTTCTTTTTTTGTTTTATAATTTTTTTCCATGATATAAAAATGTTAAATTGAATGTTGAGTGTTGAATGTTGAATGTTGAATTATTAGTGTTGAGTGTTGAATGTTGAATGTTGATTTTTTGCCTAACGGACTCAAGGGCGCTAGCCTAATTCAACATTCAACACTCAACATTCAACATTACAAAATCGTTCCCCAAATGCTCTCCTCCCTGTCTCTCGCAGCGGTAATGGCATTGATGAGGCGGTGGAGCCAGATGCGGGAGTTCACAACCATGCCTTTTACACGGTTCTCACCCACCAGGATGCAGCCCTGCGTATCATCGGGATAATTGCCGGCATGAATGCGGATGCCCTCAAAATTGGGGACACCCAACAGCAGCGGCAACCACATCTGAAACCTCGGCGACTTGCTGATCACCACCGGATAAGTGCCCTCAGGTATCGCCGTCTTGCCCTTCATCTTCTGCGCCTTCTTGCCCGATACACGCCCCAACCGCACATTCTCCTCGGCAGGACTTAGCTCCACACCCAGAAGGTTGCGCCAGCACGGCTCCAGCGTATCACAGAAATACGAGTCTGCATTCAGCTTCTCCTGGGGCACCTCGCACACCGTCTTCAGCCCCCTGCACTTGTTCACACTCTCAATCGTGCGCTTTTTCACATCCTCATCCTTCAGGATGTAAAGGCGACCTATCGTGTAGGTCTTCTTCTTCGCTATACGTTTTAAAACTATCTGCATAAGTAAAAATAAATTTAAGATTTAATAACCATACCGTCGTGGCGGTACTTAAGCTTCTCAAAACTGTCACAACTGTCACAACTGTCACGCTTGCCCGTATACTGATACGCCCGCCTGATGTAATTCCGGTGCAGCCACTGCCTGATCATCATATCGGTACCCTTCGCATCCAGTCCATGCTCCAGCCGGATGGCAAGCAACTGCGCAGCCGTAAAGTTATCGGGCAGTATCTGTAAAAGATTCTGAGGCCCACGCTTCGAACTTTTCTGCGCCATAAAGTTCTCCTTCGCAATCATGTCGCCGAAGAACCGCATCTTGCAGTACAGGTCATACTGCTCGCTCCAGCGGATAAACTCATCAATCTCCGGCTCCCACTTGCAACCATTGGCTACATACAGCACGCACGCCTTCAGGTAAGCGATGACGTTGGCACGGAACGAGAGATTCTCAAACGTCCTGTCCTGCGACAGCCGGGCAAACTCAGCATTCTCATCCTTCAGTTTGAGGGCAAGCTGAAACGCCTCCTTACACTCAATCAGGCCCGTTACTTTGTTCAGATTTTCGATGTAAGGCCGTAGCGCCTCACGGTACGATTCATCATAAGTTCCGTAAACAGGCATATCCTCGCCGATTTCCCTTTCGGGGATGGTACAGAAGTTGATACGGCTGATAGGACCATCGGTAAGAACCTTAGAGAAGTAACGCTGACCTTTCTGGATGGTGGTAGATGCATTCCAGTTGAACCGGATGGTAACACGCTCCGTGACACTCATCGTTCCCACGCGAGTTTGTCCATATTTATTACCCGGGTCGGCTGCAAGACACATGATACGGAACTGCTGACTTCCGCTACCCTTGAGCGCATCAAACTGGTCTAGCTCATTGAGCGAAGTATAGAGGAAATGTTCCTGCGCTTCGGCCGTTCTCATCACGAAAGCCGGGTTCGTCATATCCGCATCAATCTCCTGGATAATCAGGTTTTCAGGTCTCTTGCGCTTATCCTTGTTGGCACCCTTGCGCAGCATCTCATCCTTCCACGCCTTTTCGCGCTTCAGGTTTTCAGCATCCCTCAGCCTGATATCCTCCATAATGAAATCGATAGGCCTATTCACGCTGCTCTTACCCGCTCCGGTACCCGCAAGCAGCAGCGTCATCAGTCTCGCCTCGTGCTCCACGTTGTCAATATACCTGAACCTCGTCTTCCAGAGATGCGTAGCCAGCGGCGGGAAGATGGCGTGCGCCACAGCCGGCTTGTAAACTTCCGGTGTCCTCGATATCAGCAGCTCCACCAGCTTCGGCAGTTTCTTCGGCATCTCCGGTGGGTCAGGATAATCCTCATCAGCCCTATTACCTGTTAACTGTAAACTATTAACTTGTTGATTAGCCCTATCAACTGTTAACTGTAAACTATTAACTTTCCCACCTCTTCCGTCCACGGTCAGTCCGCGGTCCAGATACGCCTGCCTTCGCATCAAAATCTCCTTCTCGCTCAGCACGGCGCACCACATCTTCGACCTGTAGATTTCCGAGTCCTTATCCGTGAGATAAATCATTCTCTCGGGTGTGATGCAGCTCTCGTCATACGGCACCCCCAGCGCCTCGCAATACGCCTTCTGCGTCTCCTCGATGGTCATTCCTACCGGCAGTCTGATACCGATGTGCAGCTTCTTCCGGGCACTGTAGCAGAGGTGCAGCAGCGAGCCGTTCCAGATGCTGTCAGAGCAGTTCAGCTCCCTTGCCTTCTCGATAGCCTTGTCTACATACTCCCTGTCATCCACGTCGATGATAGTCTGGAACATGAAGCTCTCGGGCTGGGCATTCTCCTGTCTGCGCACATTGTTCTTGAAGATGCCGTAGTGGGGACAGAAGAAAGGCAGTTCGCTCTTCAGCCTGTCCTGCGCCTTCTTCACCGCCTCTGCATCGTTGGCATTCACCTTCGGGATAGGCAGTTCGCCCCTAATCTGCTGAATCATCTTCCTGATTTCCGGCGATGCAATCACCTTGTCATACACCGCCATACTGTTGGAAAACACCTTCCCCTTATTGCCCTTGCGATAAGGGTTCAGTGCAATTACATGTTGTGTTTCTGTCATGTTATTTCGTTAATAAAAGATTGGTTTGTGGGGTAATCCCCTCTTCCGTTTTCACCACTCTCAGCCGTCCGTAAGGAGGAGGACTGAACACATACGCTTTCACTTCCATCATTTTAAATAATTTAGAAGATTGGGGGCTCCCACCACGGTTGATGTGCAGATACACAAAAGCCCCCGAAACTCAGACCGCATTGGTTCTGAATTCCGGGGGCAAAGGTAAGGCAAATTTCTCGCTTCTACCTAGTACGTACTATGTACGCGTACTAGTACTACCTGCCAGATTAACCTCTGATAGCAGGCATCACTTTTTCGAGGAAGGGAATCGTTTTCTTCTGTTCCATTCCTCGGTTGTAGGCGGCTCTCATCGAGTTCGGATTAGGACCCCAATAATTGCCGAATACGCTCCATATATTATCGATTTTCAACTCTGTACCTATCTGGTTGGCAAGGATGGCAGCTTCGGATGAAGACAGTCCTGAGGGCATGAAATTTTCGGTTACCAAGCCTATCTCTATCAGGTTGTTCTTTATCCTCTGAGCCTTTTCCGTTTTCAGCTCAGCCGGCATCTCAGCATTTCTGCATGAGTTTTGTTCACAGGCATTGCTGCCGTAATAGTTCTCTACATGCTCGAAGTACGAGCTACCAGCGTTCATGATGATCATTCTTTGTCCAGACATTTCTCATCCTCCTTTCCCTGATAGTTGTTCATGTGTTCGATATATTGTCCACCATTCATCTGTATGGTATTGTTGATAACGATGGTGAAGTGCTTTATTACGAAGCGAATAATTTTGCCAAGAAAATATATTTTCATCTTTTACAGTTTTTGTTTGTTGTTAATTGTTTCCGCCTCATTTTAGTAGAGGACGTGTGTTTGCACTAACGTTTTTAGCGTAAGCCGCTGGAGACTGCCGAGCGCCTACTATCGTAAGGTGTGGGGGCGGGTAAGGTTGTGTGTACTTTCTGGGTGTTGGTATGGATTAGGTTAATACTTGGCTTCAGATGTTATCATCTTAACCGGTTAACTATTATTTTAATCTGATGATTAAAATTCATACTACTCTAAGAGTGTAACTCTTTCTACAATATTTCTGTTGATAAATATTGATGTTTTCTTCAAGAGTATTGAAATCCTTCATCAGATAAACAATATCCGAAAAATGATGAAAGGCTTGATTGAAATCCTCTAGGAATTGTTTCTTATCAAACTTCAGGTTGATAGCCCTGTGTTTTTTATCCAATTCTTCTACTATCTTATCCCAGTTATTCCAAATGCAGAGGCACCATCTCAACTGCTGCTCTGGTCGTAAGTGGGATGTATTTAGAATTCTGGAAATAGAATGTTCTGAGATTCCTGTAATATCGGAGAAAGTTTTGGGTCTTATAAAATCTCCTTGTTGACCAATAAAGGACTTAATATACGAGAGGATGTTTTTCTCTCGTATTTCATTAATCCTTTCGATAGACATCAGCTTATCCTCTTGGATTAACTTTGCTTTTAAGTCATTTATTGTTGCCATTTTATTTTTCAAAGTTCTGCAAAAGTACAATTTATGTATTAAACGGCAAAATGCGAATGTATGCTAGTATGGAATATCATACATTGATTTTATGGAATTTTAGTGGTTTGATGGCGGTTTTTGTTTGAATGCAACTAAAAAGAAGGGAAAATAAGCAAAATGTCCTCATTGAAATCCACGCCCAGGCGAATCGTAACGAACTTCTTCTTTGGCTTGAATGCCGCCTGCAAGCCTCCTCGTAGACCGCACAGCAATACCCTTCCCGTATCCCTGCTATTCCCCTCACGCCCCTGCAATTCCCCTCACGCATCCCTGCCATTCCCCTCACGCCCTGAAGGGGCAGAAGCTCCTAGCCCAGGGGAGGGCACTGAAAAAGTCCCCATTTTTAAGGACTAAAACGGAAAAAGGTTACGATTTATAACTTCTCTTTCCATAAATCGTCTTAATAAGACTGTATTTGACAGAAAAAAAAGGATAAAACTACGATTTATCCGTCATTAACTTTCAATCTGAAAGTGGATTTTACTTTTTCAGTGCCCTCCCAGGGCATTCGCCCTGGGTATTCATGTCCGCACGCCTGGCGCCCTGAAAGGGCAAAAGCTTTATATGGCGCCCCAAATATGATAAATAAGCCGAAAAAATAGGAGAAAAGATGATGTAAATGGATTCTTTTTTGTACTTTTGCACGCTAGAAGAAATAAAGTCAAATAAAGAAGATAATATGGCTGGATTATACGAACAAATCATAAACCAACTCTTCAAGGCAAAACTTGAAAAATATGATAGAAAAATATATCATATAGGAATGAAAGAAATTGGTCGCGATGAGGCGATTCAATATCTTTCACGTTATCTTTATGCCTTGATTCAGAGTACGATTGATGATGTGGCTCAGCAGGAGAATGGAGTAGAAAAGTGCATTCAGTTTACCAATGACGTGATAAAGGAGTTGGGCGAAAAGTTTGCCATCGAGAACTACGAGGATGATTTGGTAGATGCCAGCAACTCTATCCTGACAAGTGTCATTGATAAGACGAAGTGCGATTATCCTGATTTACAGAAGTATATACAGCGAATCACCCCTCTTACTTCGCTTACTAAAAGTAGTCTTTTTACAGGGGCAAAGAACTCTGTAAATATGATTAGCGAACTGAAGAAAGAAATCCTGTCTGCCGACAAGATTTATATCGTGGTTTCCTTTATACGTTTGTCCGGCTTGAATATGATGCTGCCCGAATTACAGGAGTTTGTGGCCCGTGGCGGATGTTTGAGAGTGATAACCACTACCTATATGCAGATTACGGAATATAAGGCTGTAGAGAAGCTTTCCAAACTGGCTCATACCGAAATCAAGATATCTTATCATAGTGATTTAGACCGCCTTCACGCCAAGGCGTATGTGTTTATGCGCGATAGCGGCTTCCATACGGCATATATTGGCTCTTCCAATATTTCTCATGCAGCGTTGACCGAAGGCTTGGAGTGGAATGTGAAGGTAACTCAGATGGAATTGCCGCATATTTTCGCTACCGTGAAGAATACATTTGATACCTATTGGGAACAAGATGTATTCGAAACTTTCAATCTGAATCGGGATAGCGAACGCTTGAAGAAGGCACTCGATAAGAACGCTCAAACTTCTGAAGGAATAGATTATTCGGTGCTCGATTTGATGCAAGCCAAAGAATATCAGAACGACATCCTTGACAGGCTGGAGAAGGAACGCCGTTACCATAACAACTGGCGAAACCTGGTGGTTGCTGCCACCGGTACCGGTAAAACCGTTATTGCCGCTTTCGACTATAAGCGTTTTAAAGAGCAGCATACAAAGGCTAATTTCCTTTTTGTGGTGCATCGTGAAGAGATTATCAAACAGGCTTGTGCTACCTATCGTGCGGTATTGGGAGATCCGAATTTCGGTGATATGTGGTATGGTGGACATGAAGCCTCTTCGTATTCGCATCTCTTTGCATCAAAGGATTTGCTGAATAACAGATTGGACAAGCTCCAGCTGCCAGATGATTATTATGACTATATCGTGTTTGATGAAGCTCATCATATCGTGGCAGATACCTATCAGAAGATTTTGCATAAGTTTAAGCCGAAGGTACTTTTGGGGCTTACCGCCACGCCTGAGCGAATGGATAACAACGATATTACCCAATACTTCAATCATCAGATTTCGGCAGAAATACGTTTGGATACAGCTCTGAATAATCGCCTGCTGTCTCCATTTCATTATTTCGGCATCACCGATTCTGTAGATTTGTCTGAGGTGAAATGGGAGCGAGGCAGATTCGTGGCTTCTGAGCTCTCTAAAATATATACCAACAACGATTTACGAACCAATATTATCTTCAAAACCTTAGAGAAATATTTGCCTAACTATAACGATGTTAGGGCTTTATGCTTCTGTGTAGACCAGCAGCATGCTAACTACATGAATGCCAAGTTTACCTTGGCTGGCTTGAAGTCAGCTGTTCTGACGAGCGAGAATTCTAAGTATAGAAATGTCGAGATAAAACGTTTGGCAGAGAAGAAGATTAACTATCTTTTTGTAGTAGATATGTTTAACGAGGGTATCGATATTCCTGCGATAGATACAGTACTCTTCCTTCGTCCGACAGAGAGTTTGACCATCTTCCTGCAGCAGTTTGGTCGTGGTCTGAGAAAAGCCAAAGACAAGAAGTATCTTACGGTCTTGGATTTCGTAGGTCATTCTCGTGCCGAGTTCAATTATATGGACCGGTTCCGTGCGTTGATGGGGCGAACATCCATGAGCGTGAAGGAAGAGGTGGAAAAGGATTTTCCTCATCTTCCTTTGGGCTGTACCATCCAGTTAGAGCCAAAGGCAAAGGAGTATATCATTCAGAATATCAATGGCTATATTAATAGTTTTAAGAAGACTAGAATCATTCAGACCATCAAGCAGTTTGAGCAGAAATTCAGCGAACCATTATCACTTGCTTCTTTCCTCAGACTCACTCATGTGCCTCTGGAAAAGCTCTATAATGGCACAACCTGGAATAGCCTCTGTTGCCTGGCTGGAGTAACTACTAAGGAGTCGGAACTTAATGTAGAATTATCTCGTGCCGTGAGCAAGAAATGGTTCTCTACCGATTCGTATTCTTACTTCAGTTTTATCCATGATCTGGCTGCTCGCCGTTTTAAGGTGAGCGAGGGATTGCTGACTCCAAGGGAGCAGAAGATGGCGTTGATGTTATATTATGATTTGTATATCTCTGCTGGTGAATATGATAGCTTGCAGCTGATGTTCAATAGGTTAAGCGAGGATGAGTTTTTTGCGGATGAGGTATGTCAGCTAACAGAGATATTGATGTCTCGCTGCAACGCATTGGAGCAGGATGATAATTCTGCTTTCAGAGATTCGTTCCCATTGAAACTTCACGGAGTGTATACCAAAGCGCAGATACAGGTAGCCATCGAGACTTCAACTTTGCAGAAAATGTCACCAAGTCGAGAGGGTTGCGAACGTAATACGCTGAATGGAATCCCTATGGAAGCGATGTTTGTAGATGTCATCAAGGATAGAGAAGAGGGCTCAAATACCAACTATAAGGACTTTGCCCAGACCGCTGTTAAGTTTCACTGGGAAACTCAAAACTCAGTCAGACAGGAATCGCCTACCGGTCAAAGTTATATAAAGGGTTCGCGAGAAATGCTGCTGTTTGTAAGAAAGCAGAGAAATGCTGCTGAAAACAAGTATCGTACCCTTGGATATGTTTATCTTGGCAAGGTTACTCTTGATAGTTTTGAGGGCAATAAGCCGATGCAGATTGTTTGGAATCTGAAGACTCCAATGCCTGGTTCTGTATACGAATATGCAGCAACTTTGGCAAATGTATAGTTTTAAATAGGAGAATAGAAAATGAAACATTATAATGTGGTTGCAGCCGTGGTTTGTCATGATGGCAAGTATCTCTGCATGCAGAAAGGCAAGACAAAGTTTGAGTATACCAGCTATAAATGGGAGTTTCCTGGTGGCAAGATAGAGCCTGGTGAAACTCCTCAACAGGCGTTGGCTCGTGAGCTGATGGAGGAAATGGAGTATCCTGTAGAAGTAGGAGAGGAGTTGGTAACTGTTAATCACGAGTATCCTGATTTCTCGATAACCATGACTGCCTTTTTATGCACCCCAAAAGGCGATGCTAATGGTTTCAGAAGGCGTGAGCACGCTGATAGCAAGTGGTGCAGCAAAGAAGAACTGAAAGGGCTAAACTGGGCTGCAGCGGATGTTGGGATAGTGGAATGTATCTTACAAGATTAAACGTAAGTTGATTATGAAAAAAGGAACACTTTGGACAAGAGATGAGTACATTGTAGTACTAAATCTCTATTATAAACTGCCATTTGGAAAACTCAATCGAGGAACCAAAGAAGTGAAGGAGTTAGCTGCATTGATGGGTAGAACAAATAATTCTGTTGCAATGCGGTTATCTAATTTTGCGGCGTGTGATCCATATATAATCTCAACAGGACGCCATGGTCTGGAGGCTGGTAAAGTACAATGTCAGCCCTATTGGGACGAATTTTATAATGATCGTGAAGCCTTACTCTTTGAGAGTGAGAAGATTCTGGCAAAACTTGAGAATTCAACTATTGATGAAAAGTTTGTAGCTGAGTTAAAAGATATAGAAAATTTACAGGGTGAAGACAAGGTAAGGGCAGTAAAAACAAGGGTGAACCAGTCGATATTTCGCTCTCTTATCCTCTCAAATTATTCAGGAAGATGTGCTCTTACGGGGATAGATGTTCCTGAACTTCTAGTGGCAAGCCACATCAAGCCTTGGGCTATGGATGAAAAGGAACGATTGAATCCGTCAAATGGAATTTGTTTGTCCTCGCTTTATGATAGTGCCTTTGATAAGGGTTTGATTGGTTTCGATCAAGAATATAAGGTTATTCTTTCGCCACGCATATTAGAGCAAGAAAGCAAGTGCTATTTTGAAAAATATTTTGGTAGTATAGATCATAAACAATTAGTTCTGCCTGTTGAACATAAGCCAGATAAAGCCTTTTTGGAATGGCATATGGATTCAATTTTTCAAAGGTAGTAAGTATTGGCTAATCTTATTAACTGAGTCTACTTGAAAAAGTTATTTTACGAAAACGTGCCATTGATTGTCAATAAGTTACAAAGACAAAAAATATGATTCGGGACTTTTTCAAGTGGACTCAGTATCTTATAATATATTAGCCTATCCTGTCGTTAGCTGATAAGGCAAATTCCTCTAGATAGAATTTCTCCTTGGCTGCATCTATTATCTCTTCTCTTGGTGAATTTTATCAAGCAAAACGCTTGCTGATTCGTCATTTGGGGCTTGCGGTACAAGTTTTCCCTGTATCGCCCATAGTAATATGCTGTTCTTTAATTGTTTGCCGTTCGTTGTTTATAATGAAATGTCAATGTGTCGTTAAAAGTTGTTGTCCTTGTTTCGTTCTTTGAGATAGAACAGATACAATTTCTTTCCTATTTTGTCTTTTCTGAAAGTAAGCTCATGTTCAATCGGAATTGTGGATAAGCGCACCTTGGCAATGCCGTCCTTTATCTTCTCAAACTGTTCTGGCGTGATTTTGAATTGAGCCATAGAACTGATTTCCGTTACGGGACAAACGATGTTGCCTATTAGTACACCTGCTGATTCTGAGCCATTGCTAATTAGTGAGCCTTGTAGCTTTATCACTTCGCCGTCAAAATTCTTGATGAGCATTGTTGACTCTTTCAAGAAAGTCAATCTGTCTGATTTTACTGTGGCAATGATATAGTAAACAGAATCCTGCCTTGTGACACTATATTTCATGCTGCAACCCTCTGCTGCCAATGGCTTGTAGGAGTAGCCAACCGTTTGTGCCCGGCTAACAAAGCAACAGAGCAAAACTACAAGTATACATATTAATCTAATCTTCATCTTCTGCCTCTTTTCCCTTTTGTAATTCAAAAAACTCTTTCTGCTCACGGATTTCTCGGCTCAACTCTTCTTCTGTAGGAAGATAAGTAAGATACTTAGCGGCAAAGAGCTGCTTGCTGTCTTTCAATATGGAATAACGTGCAAGGTCATTGCTAGTGTCAGAACACAGAACCAAACCGATAGTAGGATTATTGCCTTCCTCTTTCTTCAACTCGTCATACATTCTGACGTACATATCCATCTGTCCCACATCCTGATGAGTTATCTGCGTAGTCTTTAAATCAATAATGAGATAGGACTTTAGGATGATGTTGTAAAACACAAGGTCGATATAGAAATCGCCCATATCCGTCTTGATATGCTGTTGGCGAGCCACAAACGCATAGCCTTTGCCCAACTCCATGATGAAAGTCTGCAGATGGTCGATAATGGCAGTTTCCAGTTTTGATTCACTATAGGCAGGGTTCTGTGGTAATCCTAAGAACTCTGCTATCACAGGATTCTTGAGATAAGAGAGTTTGTCTTTTTCGAAATCTGAAGTCAGCGAACGCATCTCGTCACTTACCTCTTTACGCAGATGTTCAGGGGTTTGCAACAAACGATAATAGTATTGTGAGGAGATATTACGCTGTAAGGTACGGTAATCCCATTGCTCACGAGCCGCCTCCTTCAAATACCACAACCTTGCATCCGCATCTTTTACACGCAGTAAGCGTTCATAGTGAAGCCATGATAGGTTAGGATAGAATGGTATCGTAGATTCGTCAAGCGGTGCTTGACGAATTGGTTTGTCTGTGAGTTTGAATTGGTCAAGCATTGCTTGACCAAATTGTAATTTACTGAACATCAGGTAAAAAGAGCGCATGTTCTTTATGCTTGTCAGTCCGAATCCTCTGCCGTATTCTTCTGTAAGGGTTTGGGAGGCCAATTCGATGACATGTTTGCCATATTGCGCACGTTCCTTTCCTTTTTGTTCCTGTGTCACGATATGCCAACCGATAAGCCAATTGCGAACCACCAATAGATGGTCTGCATTGCGATAGGCTTGCCGACGTGCTTCCCCGGCTAAAAGCTTCAAGTCAGAGACAAAGATTTTCTCTGATTGAGCCAGCTTTTCTGTTATGTTTGTTAATGCAGATTTTTCCATATTATTCAATCCTTTTTCATAATTTGTGGGACACCGCCCCATATTTTACAATTCGTCCACATTCACATTTATCCCCAAGATACGTTGTATCTCCGCCAATGTCTTATCAATTTCATAATCAAGAGCCTTGCACTTCTTGAAATAGTCGGCATGCAGTTCGACAGGAGGTTTGGTAACACCCTTACAGGGCTAGGAGCTTCTGCCCCTTCAGGGCGTGCTGCTTGCGGGTTTCTTATGATGCTAGAGGCTTCTGTCCCTCAGGGTGTGGGGGGTAGAGAGGTTACTATACAGACTCTAGAATTTTGCTATAAAATACTCGATGGCTGCTAACAAGTCATCGAGATTATTCTTGATGACGTCGAACACGATGTCTCCATCAATATCAAAATAGCCATGTGCTATATGGTTGCGAATGCCAATAACATCTTGCCATGGTATTTCTGGGCGCTCATTTAGTAGGCGAGATTGAGTTAATCTGTCAATTTGTTTAACTCCCTCTCCAATTGCTTCGATAAGCATACAGCTAGCTGCAAGATTCTTCATTCCTTCTGGTGTACAATAGTAATCGTCAACAGTCTGTACATCTTTGTTCCAATCTTGCAATTGTTTAATGGCTTCCTTAATTTGTATTAAGGTTCCAATAATTCTATTTGATGATGTATATTCCGTCATGTTCTATTTCTTTAAGGAGGAATGGATTGATATGCTTGTGCAATCTTACAATGTCAACAGAACATTCCAGCAGGTTTTCTAGAAAACGTTTCAGTCTTACTACAAGGAACATTTTCGGTTCCATATCTACGCATATATCAACGTCACTACCTTCTTTCTGTTCGTTTCTAGACACAGAACCGAAAAGGCGTAATGATTTAATGCCAAAGTTCTTTTTTAGCTCTTCGGCATGAGAAGTGATGAGTGATATATAATATTCCCTTGACTTCATAATTATCGTTTTTGTTTCTACCGCAAAGATAGTGCAAATCGAGTGCAGAACATCAAGCTTGCTTGAATGTTTTGCCGAGATGCAGCCTATCTTCTGCAAAGATAAAATAAAAACCTGAAACTACCAAGTAAAAACCTTCTTTTTATGAATTATTACACGATTTACAAGGTTTTTGATAGAATGATTCTAAGAAAGTGGGAAATTCTTCGCTTTTAAATGAAATCGTTGGTTGAATTCACTTTCTATCTGCATTCCTGCTACGAAGCTTTTTCCCTTACAGGGCGCAAGGCTGATTGCGCTTATACCCAGGGTGTTACCCTGGGAGGGCACTGAAAAAGTAAAATCCACTTTCAGATTGAAAGTTAATGACGGATAAATCGTAGTTTTATCCTTTTTTTTCTGTCAAATACAGTCTTATTAAGACGATTTATGGAAAGAGAAGTTATAAATCGTAACCTTTTTCCGTTTTAGTCCTTAAAAATGGGGACTTTTTCAGTGCCCTCCCTGGGCTAGGGGCTTCTGCCCCTTCAGGGCGTGTGTGGCGCAAGGTATCTAAAGTATCGCTGCACAGACCTTGCGGAACCAGTCGAGTTTCTTGCCGCTCATTTCTGCTATGGATAAGTTCTCTTTGTTCACATCTTCTGGCTCAAATTCATAATAAGAATCTTCGGTAGGGAGATAATCCTCTGGAAGATCTTCTATGGAGTGGGCCTGGAAGTTGTGATGATTGCCTTCTTCATCAATATCGACAGTATATACTATGTCGTCTAATGGCGAACTTAATACGTTACGCAATGTTTGCTTTTTATTCGTGTACTTTCTTTACAAAGATGGATGAAGGAGGAGAGAAGGGAGAAGAAGAAGAGAGGCGTTACAGTTGTGACAGTTGTGACAGTTTTCAGGGGAGGGGTATATGAATTCGGGCTGCTTTCAAATTGTTATTATTATATTTAACTTATTATATATAT
>OHLK01000019.1_pt1 | contig 78910 bp, 54 predicted proteins | sample 1569041 | NCBI WGS metagenome assembly OHLK01 (sample SAMEA3879573, study PRJEB24766) | human gut metagenome | biome: human-associated habitat; feature: feces | place: USA | collected 1985/1987 | reverse complement strand
TTTTTCAGTGCCCTCCCTGGGCTAGGAGCTTCTGCCCTTTCAGGGCGTGCTGCTTGCGTTCTATCCTTTCTGGATAAGAACGGTGGCATAGGCGGAGATGCCCTCCATTCTGCCCGTGAATCCGAGTTTCTCGGTGGTTGTTGCCTTGATGGATATCTGGTCTTCGTCTACCCCCATTACCTCTGCCAGACAGGCTTTCATGGCTGGCACATGCGGATTGAGTTTAGGGCGTTCGGCACAGACTGTGGCATCGATATTGCCCAGTGTATAGCCCTTGGTAGCTATCAGTTGCATCGTTTTGCGGAGCAGAATCTTAGAATCCACATTCAGAGTCTCTGCTGCCGTATCGGGGAAATGATATCCGATATCACGCATGTTGGCGGCGCCCAGCAGGGCATCGCAAATGGCATGTATCAGCACATCGGCATCGCTGTGACCCAGCAATCCCAGTTCATAATCTATCTTGATTCCTCCCAGCCACAAGTCGCGATTCTCCACCAGCTTGTGGACATCATATCCAAATCCTACACGTATATTCATAACTTTAAATTAATTGAATGTTGAATGTTGAATGTTGAATTTTTGCCTAACGGACTCAAGGGCGCTAGCCTAATTCAACATTCAACATTCAACATTCAACATTCAACACTATTCATTCAACATTCAACATTCAACACTATTCATTCAACATTCAACATTCAACACTCAACATTACCTTTTAAACAGGTCCTTCAGTCCATCCATATCAAACGACAGGGTGAAGCGGAGGGTCTGGTCGAGCGGGTTACTCTTGGCGGTAGCCACCACATAGGCAGCATCGAGCGAGAAGACATTCATCTTGAAACCGGCACCTACGGTGAAGTACTTGCGGTTACCCTTGCTCTGACTCTCGTGATGATAACCGGCACGGAGCGCAAACTTATCATTGTATACATACTCGGCACCCAGACCATAGTTGATTTCCTCCAACTCTTCCTTGAAACCGCCAGGGGCATCGCTGAAACTCTTGAAGATACCGCTGATGCCCGAAATATCATCATACTCACGATGCACACGGTCTTCGTATTCTGAATTGTCCTCACCCTCTTCCTGCTTCGGAACGGTAGGCACCAGATACTTGCTGGCATCGGCTGCCAGGGTAACGCGGTTATATTCGTCGATAGGAATCATCAGCGAGGCGCCCAGACGCATGTTGGCTGGCAGGAACTCGCCATACTCCTTGCCACTGAAGGTAATCTTACTACCGATGTTAGAAATATTCAAACCCAAACCCAACTGGCATTCGCGCTGGCCGATGACCACATAGTTCTGGTAATAGGCGGCGATATCGGCTGCGAAAGCGGAGGCAGGCGAATTATCTTCGGTATAATCGAAGCGCATATCGGAATAAATATAGCGGATGGCAGCAGCAAGAGAGAACTTCTCACTGAGCATCAGAGAATAAGCCACATCGAACGACATCTCGTAAGGATTGATGGTCATACCCGTGCCACTCTCGGCACCCTCTTCGCTGGTAAACACTTCACCCATATTGAAATAACGAAGCGATGCCGATACGGCACTGTAATCGCCAATACGGTAATAGCCAGAGAGATAGGCGAGGTTCATATCATTGACCAGCGAACGCAGCCAAGGAGTAAAACTGAGCGAAACACCGGCACGCGAAATGGTGAAAGGATATTTTGCCGGGTTCCAGTACTGGGAGTTGACATCAGGGTCGGTAGCCGCACCGACATCTCCCAAACCGCCACCACGGGCATCTGGAGCTATGGTTTGCGAAATAACTGCATAGTTCACAGGATTGAAGAGGTCTTTCTTATCCTGCGCCTTCACTTCTGATGCCATCAGAGCGAGACATCCCAAGATGAATATCTTATAGATTCTTTTCATTGCCATTATAAATATATTTTTATTTGATGATGATGAGTTTCTTGACTTTAGAGGTGTAGCTGCTGCCATCGCTCGCCACCTTGACGCGATAGAGATAAACGCCGGTGCCCAGAGGGGTGCCGCTATCGGAGGTGAGGTCCCAGCTGACGGTATAGCTGCCCGAGGCCGGTACACCGCTTTCGGAATGGCGCCAGTGCTGTCTGCCCGATGAATCGAACACTTCTACCACCACGTCCATATCGCTCTCTGTGCGGTCGTGACTGATGATGAAAGTGGTGGAGGTCTTCGCCGGATTGGCAGTTACGCCCACATTGAAAAGCGCCGGACTCAGTCCCTTCACCACATTGAAACGGAGCTTCACCGTAGAACTGTTGTTCTGGATATCCCAGGCTCGGAAGGTGAGTTCGTGCTTGCCCGGTTCCAGTTGCGGTATGCTGTAATAGGTAGAACCGCTGGTATAGGTTCCGAAATCGTAGGTGAAATTGCTGTTCAGCACGTAGGTCTTCGACATGTCGCCATCTATCACCAGCTGCAGGTCGTGGCCGATACCGCTTCCGGCAGCATTGATTCCGTCCTTATCGGTTATCTTTGCCACAAAGAACGGGGTGGTGTTGACATTGCCGCCGTCTGCGAAGGAAGGCGAATTGAGATAGCAGTAGATGGAAGGACCGATGGAATCGTTCTTCATCTCCTCGCTCTCGCCTACCGTAAACTGCTCGCTGGAGCCGTGGGCAGAGAGGGTCTTGGCGGTATTCACCGCATAGAGGTTGACCAGACCGCTCTGGTTGGAATAATTGATATCCAGCGGAACGGCAAAGGAGAAGGCAAACTTGCCGCCTCTGACGCTATCGGTGCCCTGATACAGGGTCTTGGTTCTGTCTTTGTATTCGAAAGCCGTCTCTGCGCCATCCTTGTCGGTATTGTTCAGTCGACAGGTAACCGTTTCCTTAGAATCTCTTACGATAGCGGTAATCACGCCCCGGAAGTCGTCTGCTCCCTCGATATGACCTGCCATGCGGGCGATAGAGCCTGCCTTCAGCATCGGCAGGGTTTCTGACTCGGCAACAGGAATACCGTTGATGGAATCTACCACAATCTGATGCATAGGCAGATTGAGTGCAAGAGCCGGGTCACCCAGAAGGGAATAGTGAAGATGGTTCAGGGTGACATCGGAGCCGGGAGTCGGGCCGTTGCCGCTCACCAGATCGTTCTGAGCCAGACGGTGTGCCTCGCCTATCGTGACGGGTTTGCCGTCTACCAGACTGAGCACTCTGTGGATGAAGGCCTGGTTGATGTATTTGTTATACTGGGCGTAAACGGTACGGGTGGTGCCATAGAAGGCTACTGCACCGCCTTTTTCGTTGAGCAGCGTATATTCTCCGATGTTGGCATCGAGGCCGTCGAACGGCATGATATCGCAAGATGCGGTTACCCAGAGCGGCAGGTTGGTATTGCGGAAATCGGCAAAATCGGTAAGTTTCAGAACCGATTCGTGCGACATCTGGGTAGGATCGCCATGTCCGGCATAATCCATGATGAGGGCTCCCGCAGCCTGCTGCTGCTTGATAATCTTGGTTGCCTCGGGATAGGTATTGCCCGAAGAGGAGGTTTCGCGGGTATAAGCATCCCACATCACCTTCTTGACGAGATAGGCGGGATAGGTGGTGAGCACATCATTTGCCACATCATCGGCATCCTTCATGTGGATGTTGCCGTTTCCGTCATCGCCCATAAACATCAGGGTGTTCTGCCAGGCGCCTACATTGGCATTCTGAGCATAACTGATGGTCTTGCCTACCAGCACCTTGGCTTCTTCTGCATAGGTAACCGGGAAGCGGCCTACGGCTACATCCTGCAGTTCACGGCTAGGATACAGTCCGGCTCCCTCGCCGAGCATACCGAACCAACTGTCGCTGACGAAGCAGTCTACGGCGCTGAAGGAGTTTTCGCTCTCAAAGCACAGCAGATAATCGTCAGGATTCAGTTTTTTGCAACCGGAGGTAAGCATGCGGTTATCCCATACGCAATCGCCGAAAAGCAGGAGGTATTTTGGCATGTCAGCCTCGCTCTGCGCCTTATCAGAAAGCATGCGCAGGTAGCGGCGGTAGGCGTTGGCATCGGGGGTACCGCTAGAAAATTCGTTATAGAGTTCATCGGCAGGCACGATGGTAACGCGCAGTCCGTCGTGCTGTTCATGAAATTCTTTCAGCCGCTGTGCCTGTTTCAGCAGTTTCTGTGAGGTCGGGATGATGATGACCATATCGGCTGCTCCATCGGCATGATGATCCTGGTTGGTGATGCCGTAGACATATTGGGCAGCCGGAATCTTTCCACCGGAGGCAAGGTTGGCAACAGTAAAGGCACAGCTTCTAGGCTCTGCCCACGTTACGGAGATATAATCGAGGCGGATGGAAGCACCTGACAAGACCTTGATGGAGATGGTATCCTTATCCTGGAAATCGGAAATGGGATAGGTGGCAACGCGCTCTGTAGCCTTGAGATATTTAATCTCCTCCGCCGAACCGTCATCTTTGATAGAAAGGGTGATTTTGCCCAAAGCCTTGCCATTCTTCAGTATCTGAGCCACGCTGTTTGTGGTGGTAGTCAGGGCTACGGAGAGTTTGCCTGCCGCAGAACCGGTGGTATTCGTGATTACCACTTTCTTTTCATCGCCCACCTTCAGTTCTTCTGCATCGAAGAGGTTTCTGCCGCCATGATAATAGCTGAAACCATCTGACTCGTAGAGGGAATGGTAATCGTATGTCTGCGGATAATGGGAAGAGACAAAGGTGGCTGAATCCTGCACCAGAGGCTCTCCATCGGTTTGGGTAATAAAATAGTAGCCGTAATCGGAATAAGGATTACGGATGCGTTGGAGGGCGGTTTCTGACTTCCAGGATACCGGACCTTGGGCATAGAAATAATGCTTGCCACCAACGATGCACTGGGGAACCTCCTGCAAATCGTCGGTAGCCTGCAGTTCGCTCGCCAGAAGGGCTTCGTTCTGCAGATTGCCGCCATAGCCGTAAATCTTCACCTTACTGATATCGGAGAAGCCTGCCTGGCGCACTACCTGATCGGTAAGCTGATGGAAACCGGTTTCGCTGACTCTGATCTTCGCCCATCTGCCTGAGGCTAGGACGGAATGGGAGGCATAGAGGGAAGAGGCTGAGCGCAAAGCATCAGAAGAAGTGAAGGCTGATACTTTGCCCTTAGCCAGTAAAGAACCTCGACTGGAACGCTCGGAGCGCTTCAGAGGACGGGATTCTACCTGGAGCATGAAGCTGACCAGCAGCTGATGGCGGTTATTGCGGAACACGACAGGACTGAAATCTATCTGGAGTACGCCCTGCTTGCGGCATTCGGTAACCCGCTGCTGGGGTAATACCTGCTCAGGAGGGACTGCACCCGACAGGCGGTTGTAATTGGCGATGTCGGAGGCTGTCATATCGATATACTCGCCATATTTCAGGCTGACGGTATATACAGAATCACGATATGCACCGGTCAGAGGAATGGAATACACGAAACGGGGCAACACGGAATCTACTCTGACTTCTGAAGAGGTCAGATTGAAGAATCGCTGTGCCTGAGCAGGAACCACCAGCATGAGCAGACATGCCAGCAGCATGTATTTCCAAACCTTTGTTGTGTTCATATCGATATATTACTTGCAATATTGTTTATTTACAGTGAAAATCGAGCACCTTCCTGTCTTCGAGATAGCCTACGAGATGGTCGTCAATGTTGACAGGACCGCAGCCTGTAGGACATCCGGTATAGAGCAGGTCGCCCGTCTTGAGCGTGAAGTACTGGCTGATGTAGGAGATGATTTCATCTACCTTGTAGAGCATATCGCTCGTGCAGCCTTCCTGTACGGTCTTGTCATTGAGGTCGAGGCGGAAGTGCAGTGCCTGGATATCACGGAACTTCTGGATGTCGACCCATTCGCCGATAACGGCAGAACCGTCGAATCCCTTGGCGAGTTCCCAAGGCTGACCAGCCTCACGCAGCTTCTTCTGCATCTCGCGTGCCGTAAAGTCGATACCTACGGTTACAGCATCGTAATAGCGGTGGGCAAAACGCTGCGGAATGGTCTTTCCCAACTTGGAAATTCTGACCACCACCTCGGTTTCATACTCTATTCTTCCCAGATGATCAGGGATGAAGAAAGGCTTGCCGTTATTGAGCAAAGCAGAATCTGCCTTGGTGAAAATGACAGGACGCTCTGGTTTAGATAACGTGCCATGCAGCGATTTATTGTGTTCGGTATAGTTCATACCGATGGCAAATATCTTCATAACATCAAATTTTTATATAAAAAAGAAATGGGAGTTAGAAGCAAAGCGAGGCTTAACTTCATAACTCCCGGTATTCTAATTTAACTATAAGTCAAATTAACGCTTGCTTTTGAGTAATGATTACTCAGCAGCAAGAGTAAAGCGCTGGTAAGCAACGATCTTGAGATCCTTGCTCTGAGAAGCGAGGTACTGAGCAACAGTCTGCTTGTCACCGTCACCGAACTGGAACTCCTGATCAACGAGGCAGTTCTCCTTGAAGAACTTAGCCAGACGACCATTAGCAATGTTCTGGATCATAGTAGGGTTCAAAGTAGCAGCCTTCTCCTCACCAACAGTCTTCTTGATGTTGCGAGCCTCTTCAGCCTGCTCAGGTGTCAACCAACCCTTCTTAGTGTTGCTCTCGATGTGCTCCTCAGAGTCAACGTGAGCTGGGTTGATGCCAGCCTTCTTCAAAGCTGCGTTAACAGCCTTCTCTACAAGCTCTTCCTTAGTCTTGGCAACAGCAACTTCGAGCTCAGTCTTCTTAGTCTCCTCAGAAACTGAAGACTCGTCGAGAGCTACAGGGCGCATAGCAGCAACCTGCATAGCTACCTTGTGACCAGCCTCCTCGTTGTTCTCGTTGAGCTGAACCATAGTACACAAAGTGTGCTTGTTCATGTGGTCGTAAACCTCGATGTTGTCACCCTCGAGAACACAGTAGCCGTCGAGCTCCATCTTCTCGCCAGTGATACCAGAGCGCTGTGTAACAGCAGCCTGAGCATCAGCATCGCCAACCTTCAAAGTCTTTACCTCGTCGAGAGTGTGAGCCTTGGCAGCGATAGCAGCGTCGAGGATGTCAGATGTCAACTTGATGAAGTCAGCACCGTTAGCTACGAAGTCAGTCTCGCACTTGAGAGCGATGATAGCAGCGAAATCGTTAACCTTCTTAACGAGAACGCAACCGTTAGAAGTCTCACGGTCAGAACGCTTAGCAGCGATAGCGAGACCACGCTCACGGAGCAACTCCTTTGCCTTATCGAAATCACCTTCAGCCTCTGTGAGTGCCTTCTTAACGTCAGCAAGACCAGCACCAGTCATAGCGCGAAGTTTCTTGATATCTTCAATTGAAACAGCCATAATAATATTTTTATATTAAAAAGTTAATAATAATCTTTGCTTAAAAGCTACTAAAGCCATCGAATCATAAACAGAATCAATGGCTTCAGTATATATTTCTTTGCCTAATTACTCAGCCTCGTCCTTGCGGGCAGCCTTCTTCTTAGGCTGGTCCTTCTGCTCAGCAGCAGCCTTGTCGTCAGCCTTCTCAGCCTTGCGCTCCTCGAGAGCCTCAGCGATAGCACCGCAAACTGCAGTAAGGATAGCATCTACAGAATCCTTAGCATCGTCGTTAGCTGGGATAACGTAATCAACATTCTTAGGATCAGAGTTGGTATCTACGATACCGAACACTGGAATACCAAGACGGTTAGCCTCCTTAACAGCGATGTGCTCCTTCATTACGTCAACAACGAAGAGGGCTACTGGGAGACGAGCCATATCTGCGATAGAACCGAGGTTCTTCTCCAACTTAGCACGCTGGCGGCTTACCTGAAGCAACTCGCGCTTAGAGAGGTTAGAGAATGTACCATCGTTCAACAGACGATCGATGTTTGTCATTTTCTTAACTGCCTTACGGATTGTAGGGAAGTTGGTGAGCATACCACCAGCCCAACGCTCGTTTACGTATGGCATATTGATAGAAGCTGCCTTCTCAGCAACTACGTCCTTAGCTTGTTTTTTAGTAGCGACAAACAGAATCTTTCTACCTGTCTTGGCAATTGTCTTGAGAGCCTCAGCAGCCTCATCGATCTTAGCGACAGTCTTGTTGAGGTCGATAATATGAATACCGTTACGCTCCATGAAGATGTAAGGAGCCATTGCTGGATTCCACTTGCGACGGAGGTGTCCGAAGTGGCAACCTGCCTGAAGTAACTGGTCAAAATTTGTTCTTGACATTGTTTTTTCTTTTTTAATTGTGTTTACTTTCTTTTTGAATCTAATGTTAGATCAGTCGATGAGTAGTCCCCGATTAATGGAATCTCACCGATTTAGATACTAAACTTTTTAGCTCAGCTATATATAATCTGTATATATATAATAAAATATGTATAAGATTAACGCTTGCTGAACTGGAAGCGACGACGAGCCTTTGGCTGACCTGGCTTCTTACGCTCAACAGCACGTGAGTCACGTGTCATGAAGCCTGCATCCTTCAAAGCCTTCTTATCGTTAGCGTCGATCTTAACGAGCGCGCGAGCGATAGCGAGGCGGAGAGCCTGGCTCTGACCGGTGAAACCACCACCGTCGAGGTTTGCCTTAATATCATACTTACCCTCAGCTTCGAGCAACTGCAATGGCTGCTTTACTACATAGCGAAGGATTGCTGATGGGAAATATGTCTCAATATCTTTCTTGTTGATTGTGATCTTACCGGTACCCTCTGTGAGGTATACACGAGCTACAGCGCTCTTACGGCGACCAATTGCATTAATTACTTCCATTCTACCTTAATTATTTATACTGGTTAATATCAATAGCCTTTGGCTGCTGTGCCTCGTGCTTGTGCTCTGTGCCATCGTAAATGAAGAGGTTGTCCATCAAAGAACGACCGAGAGGGCCCTTTGGCAACATACCCTTGATAGCGTGACGGAGGATCTTGTCCATTCCATCAGGACGCTTGCGCAACTCTGCTGGAGTGTTGAAGCGCTGACCACCTGGATAACCAGTGTAACGAGTGTAAACCTTATCAGTTTCCTTCTTACCAGTGAAAACTACCTTAGCGGCATTGATAATGATTACGTTGTCACCACAATCTACGTGTGGAGTGAAAGTTGGCTTGTACTTTCCGCGGAGCAATTTAGCAACCTTAGAGCAGAGGCGACCTACAACCTGGTCGGTAGCGTCGATTACGACCCACTCTTTCTTAGCTGTTTCCTTGTTTACGGAAATAGTCTTGTAACTTAATGTGTCCATTTTAAAATTTAAATTTACTACTAAAAAACGTTTTAATCTTTTTTACTCACTATTCAGACAGGTGATTCACTAACCACATACCCCGGCCACAGGGCATGCTATTAACACACCATATCTTGGGGACTCTAAGTGTATCCCCGAAATAATCGGACTGCAAAATTACACATTTTTATTTGATTATGTGTAGGTTACGAGTTTTACCCCCAAACTTTTATAAATATTTAACTTAGTTTGCGCTTTTCTGCTCAGGATAAGCAAAAAAAGCTCCCTCAGCACAAAGACCGAGGGAGCCGAAATGAAGTCTATTTAAAGCCCTACTTCGTGGGCTCGAGAGAAGATATATAACTTACTTTAAAATCACCTTCTTGCCATTGATGATAACAAGACCCTTGGCAGACTTGCTTATGCGCTTGCCGTCGATAGAGTAAACCTTGCCAGCCTTGACAGCCTCGCTGACAGTGATGCCGCTGATGCCGGTTGCAACCTTCTCAGCCTCTTTAGCCTCATCTACAATCTTCTGAGCCTCAGCCAGGATAGCGTCAATTCTAGCCAACATCGCGTTGAACTGCTCCTGAGTCAAGTCTTCCTGAAAAAGCTTCATGTACATCTGGCTCATCTCTACATTAAGGTCATCCAACTTGGTAAAGTACTTATCCTTTACTGTTGGACACTCTGAGTCAAGGGTAGAGAGGTATTCATCCATCTTCTGAGCAGCTGGATAATACTTTGCGTTGAACTGCGCCATCCACTCATCCTTCTGTGCCTGAGCATACAAGTCAGAGATATTCGCCTTGAAATAACCAAAGTTCTCTACAAAACCATCAATCTTGCTTTCTGTATAAGGAGCCGTAGGATCGGCTGGTGCCTGAGCAAACTCAGCAGCAAGGTTCTTCCAATACTCTGCTGATTCATTTACCGCAGAAAGGTCATACTCAGGGAAATCCTTCTTTATCTTTGCTATTTCTGCATCCAATGAAGCGAGTGTTGCTGTGATGTCATCCAGCAAAGTGCTGGCTTTCTTTGATGCAGCCAAGAGGGCATCGGCCTTTTTGCTGATAGCATCCAACTGGTCACACATCTTCTTTGCCTGCTCTGCTGTCTCTATAGGACTACCCATCATGATCGGCATATAAACCTGCATCATGTCAGCATCCAGCTCATCGAAAGCTGGTGCATAATGATTCTGTACGTTCGCAGGAATCTGTCCCAAGCACTCAGCCTTGTGCATATAAGCAGCATTATAACTGCTATTCACCTGGAAAGAATAAACCTCCTGCTCTGCATTCTTCACTGCATCCTTGATACCTTCTGCTATCTCTTTTACAGAAGCCAGATAGCTATCAACCTCAGCTGCAGTAAGCGTCTTTGCTTCAAACTTTGCCTTAGCCTCATCTGCTATCTTATCAAGACTTTCCTTGTTGAAATTCAACGAGTATTTGGTATCCTCTGCATCAGGATACTTGTCGTTGATTTCCTTCAGCATAGCGTCGATGTTCTGCTGCACTTCTGCGATAGACTTCACAAGTGCATCATACTGCTCCTGAGTTGCAAGAGTCTGACCCTCTTCTGCTGCAGCCGCAAAAGGCTGGGCAGCTGATACTGAAACCGCTGGTGCTGCGCTCAACATGAGCATAGCCGCAAAAAGTAATTGTTTCTTCATAATCACTTACATTAAAAGTTAATACTAATATTTATTATCTCACGATTTTATATACGCTGTTTCCCTGCTTCACGATATAAATGCCATGACGCATCTCCTTGGCAGAAACCCTGCGGCCATTGAGATCGTAGAATCTCTTCTGTCCATTACGTGACGGGGTGGCTGTGACGGAACTGATACCCGTAGAACTTGCCGGTGTCACGATGAGTTCCTTGGAACTGTAAGAAAGTTCACCCTTCTTGCTGGCGTTTACTACCAGCGCATAGGTAGCATCTGTTTCCAGACCTGAGAATGCGAACTCAGTCTTGCCATTGGTAGAAACCTTCTGGTAGGCTGCCACCGGTTCGTGAATCAATGCATTGCATCCCAAAAGCACATCATCGATATAGAAAGCACCGGAAGTACGCTGGATGACATTCAGTCTTACTGAATCAGCCAACTCCGGCAAATCATAGCTATAGGTATCTCCCGAAGCCATATCTGCACCGCCCTGCAAAGTAGCAATCTGCTTCCATTCTCCATTCTGATAAGCCTCTACTGCCAAGGTTGCCTTGGTTGAAGAAGATGACTTGGCGAAGAACTTGACAGAAGATATACGGTTGCCGGCAGATGCCATCTTCAGATAGGTATCTATCTTGTTCAGACGGAGGCAAGGTGATTCCTCGCCATAATTGTTCATGCTCAGGTTACCATTGGTTTTCCAAAGCGATGGCATACCCTCGAGTTCTTTGCTGAAATCATAGCCCTTCTGAGTTGCCTCTGTTGCATAAACCAACTTATGCAAGGTGACCACGTAATCATCTGCTGCTTCCATACCTTTCCATGAAGCCGTGAAGCCTGTCTTACCCACTGCGGTAGCCTTTACATCAGTTACATAATACTTGCTGAAAGGTATAGCGGCAGTAGTGAACTGCTGGGTGTAGACGTCAGAAGAATAAGAGCCACGGCTTGCCTGCAAGGTAATCTCATAGGTTGTTTCAGGACTCAAGCCCTCAACATGAAGAGAAGGCTGTGCTGCTGTATATACCTTATTATTATAGAGCGGCAGAGATTCTTTCTTTCCATTCACCACTGAGCTGATGTTCAGAACATATCGCTTGGCAACCGGCACATCTGTCCATCCTATCACAATACTGCTATCCTGGACCTCAGTAACCTTCACGTCAGGTGTATTCAGTTTCAGGTTCAGTCCGCCGAGCATGAGATTGATGACGCCATCCTTCTCCTCGATATCATCCAGTGACATCACCTTACCACCAGCCCAGGAAGTCAGATTACACTGAGTCACATTCGATGTTCCAGGGAACGGATCTCCCGCACGGGTATTGTCGGTAAGCTTGTTGTCAGCCTCAACGATATCCACACGCTGATGAGTGCCAGTGATGTTCAACTCATTTTTCTCCCAAGCCTTGGCATCATAATCGATATGCCAGAGCAACATGCCATGGCCCGGAATGAACTTATCCCAGCCCTTCTGCTGGCGGTTCTCCATGATGAAGTATTCCTGATCATTGGTTCCTCCCACAGGCACCACGTATGCCTTGTTGCTGTCGTTCAGGTCAGGCAGGACATTGAGGGTATCTACCCCATTCTTCAACACGGTCAGGTCGAGCCATCCCAGACAGGCACGCTCATAGGCAGAGAATGCCGCAGGCGTATTGCCATTGTTGTTGTAAGAAGCCTGCGCCATGGTATCGAAAGAACCAGGTGCAAAGGTTGTTATGCCATAATTTACATCATAATGGTCGGCAAGACCCAGCACATGACCGAATTCATGCACAAAGGTACCGATGCCCGCAGGCTGAGGTGTGATGAGGGTACCATTGATTTCATTGCTGCAGGTATAGTTGCCTACCTCTACTCCATCCAGTTTCAGCGAAGTCTGGGCAGCTCCTGCCTGCGTAGCGATATCCGAATAATAGGCAGAATGTGGCCAGAGGGCATTGCCATCGCCTGAATCAGCCTCACCCTTTCCGGCATAGAAGAAATAGATGTTGTCAATGAAGCCATCCTGGTTATGGTCATATTGGGAGAAATCAACCGATGAGGCTGCAAGTGTACAAGCCTCTCTCACGAATTCCTCCAGACGGACAGGATTATCTACGGAAGAGCCTTTGTTGGCTCCATAATAAGAATATTTCTCAGGCAATGTTACAGGACCGATGACATCAAACTGAGGTTGGAATCTGCCATTGGAACTGTTCAGATAGAAATCTCTCGCACTTCCATTGGCACCATTGCTGTAAGTAAATCCAGGTTCATTGAGCATGTTGTTGAAGAACTGATGTGCATCGCTACCTACGGTAGAGAATTTGGTATCAGCAAACTGCACCAAGATGACCAATGAGTGAACCTCACCAATGGTTGGGAAATTGTTCAATTTCTCTTTCTGAGGATTGCTGCCGACTTTCAAAGAAGCATTCCTGCGAGACGAAAGGGTTTGCTGCAACTGCTGCAGACGGGCACGCTTGAAAGATTCAAGGATGGCAGACTTGTCCTGACTCTCAACGAACGCCTTGACCTTTGCTGTGCGCTCAGAAGCCTCAACAGCCTTGATGCCGCTAGCCTGCACCTTGCCATCCTTCCAGTCGGCATACTCGTAATTCCGCTGTCGGGCATTAAACACGAGCGGAATGCCATCGGAAGTCAGCGCATAATGGCCGTGCTCATCACCGCGCATCTGGATGGTGAGCCAGGAGCCATCAGCCTGCTTCACCTTCAAAGGCTTAGGATAAGCAGGAATAGCAAAGGTGGTCTGCACGAAGCAGACCACCAATAAGCTGAATATAATGATTCTTTTCATACTTACTTGATAACGAACTTAGCTGTAGCCTTATGACCAGCCTTATCAGTTGCCTTTACGATATAGAGACCAGAAGTCAAACCAGAAGTACTGAATGCAGCACCTGAAGTCTTGCCTACGAGTTTGCCATTTACACTGTAAACCCAGATAGCATTAGCACCCTCGGCAGAAATCTGACCATCAGCAGCCTTGATAACCAAAGCCTCTGCATCCTCTACGTTCTCGATACCACTTACAAAGTTCTTGAAAATAGTTACATTGATAGTAGCAGAGAACTCACCGAACTTAACGGTAACTACATCGATACCCTGCTTCTTACCCTTGATAACCAGGTCGATGGTGTTGCCATGAGCCTCACCAAAAGTAACAATGGCATTATTACTCTTAGTAGAAACATCCAAGTCTGACTCCAAGTCAGCGTTCTCCATGCCGTATACAGAAACCTTGACAACAGCAGTACCCTCATCGGTAGTACCTACAGTTACGTCATCAGAGCTGACAGCAAATGCCTTTGCAATATTGTTGAAGTAAAGAGTAGGAATCTTGCTTCCGTCTTCTTTCCAAGGCTCAGCGAGCTTATTTCCGTAAGCATACTGCAAACCTGTGAAGAAGTCCTTGCCCATCTCCTTGGCAGCCTTGTAGGCACCCTCAACGCTGGTAGCGTCTGTGCTACCTGCATCGTTGGTAGAATAGTTGTTTGACAAACGCTTCTCAACCTCAGGAGTCTCGCCCTCAGCATATTCCTCATCAGCAACAGTCTTACCGGCAATCTGATGAACAGTAGCAGGAGCGTTCACCTCTTCGCCATCCTGTAATGCTTTGACAGAACCATCGAATACACAGTTCTTTGCAAAACCGGAGGCACCATACATCCTGTTCCTCTCCATTACACCAATGATACCACCGGCAGCATAACCGTCCCAGGCAGACTTCTTGGTAGCTACGATATCAGCATGGCTGACAACATTAGAGATTTCGTTGAAGTAATTATAACCAACTAAACCACCTACTGCATTCTCAGCTGTCAACTGACCGCGAACCTCGCAGTTGGTGAACTTACAGTAATCATGAGGAGTACCTGCAATACCGACAATACCACCCAAAACAGTCTTGGCTATGGCATTGACATTTGCATAACATGCGTTCACACTAGAGGCAGAACGTGTCTGACCAACGATACCACCTACATTCTCAGAGTTAGGCAAAGTAATCTCACCTTGGAAAGAACAGTTATTAATATTGGTCCCAAGATTAGCGCTACCAACGAGACCGCCCGCAGCTACAAAGTCCTGATCATCACCTGAAATTTTGGCACCATAAACAAAAATGCTATCTACATTGGTAGCCTTGCCCTCACCATCATAAGTGTAATTGGTCTCACCTGCCAACACACCTGCATACTGGTTGGTATTGGTCACCTCTACAGTAGGATTCACGAAAATCAAGTTCTTGGCAATACCATTGAGGTCGAGGGTACCAAACAAACCTGCATGATCCTCTGTAGTCTTCACACCGAGGTTGTAGATAGTATGACCATCACCATCCAGAGAACCAGTGAAGTTCTTGACAGGAGCCCACCACTGTGCAGCCTTAGACATATCAATATCAGCTACCATCTTGTAGTTCTTGGTTGGCTCCAGAGCCAGCTGCTGGAAGTCACCAGTAGTAGAAATCAGGTATGGATCCTCTACGGTACCTGTACCACCCTGTTCAAACTTGGTGAAAGGAAGGTCGTAGAAGTTCATGTCATACTTGTTGTTCGCTCTATCCTCGAACACGACAAACATCTGGCGCTTGCCCAATTCGTCCATAACAGGGAAACTTGCCTGTGAGAAGACATAGTTATCATCACCACGCCATGACTTGATAACGGTACCATCGAGTGTGGAAACTTCCAATACATTGTCAATCTTGTTACTGCCATCCGTGCGGCGCTTCTTGGCAATATATACATACTCCATATCATCATCGGTATTGAAGAGATATGGGTTGAGTGAGGTGCTGTTGATCAACGGAGTGAAGTTTTCTGCCTTCAGACCCAAGTTAAGTCTGTCAACATGATCGATGGTGCAATCAGGGTTCACCCAAGCGATAGGAGCAAGAACCTCGCCTGCCTCATTAGACTGTGCCTGTGACAAAGCAATGACATACTGGTAGCCCTGTGCATTGGCAGTAGTTGGGTAACGGTCGAAATTAGAAGAGATGGCATTGCCATCAATGCTCTGTGGCAACACACTAACCTTCTCGCAAGAAGGAACATCAACCAGCTGAATCTGCTGACCTGAGCCTTCGCTTGTACCTATGGTCTGCAAGAACCACATCTGGTCTGACTTACCATGGATGGTATTCAGCAAGCCCCTCTTGTTGCTTGTTACCTTGTCGCAGATATCCTTCAACTTACCATTCTCTGAATCGTAAACAGCATAAGAAATCAAGTCTCCATCCATAGCAGGAGTATAATCGTAAAGCCCTACTACATAGTTCAATTTGCCGTTGTTGCTGAAGTAGCCCTTAGACAAATCGTTGTTGCCGAAGAGACCGAAAGCTGCAGAACGGTATGGAGTGCCCTCTGGTGCATTGATAGATACACGGACGCTATCCACCTTGTTGAAACTCTTATCGAAAGTTCTCAATACCAGAAAGTTGTCCGGCTCCTGCTTAATATCCATGGAACCATCACCTGCATCGGTTTTTGTAAATGGCTTATCATACTCTGCCAGAACATAGTAAGGAGTACCATCCACATTCATACAGTTGAAGCAAGAACCCTGAAGATAGGTAATCTTGTTGTCAATATCAAAGTTGAAAGTATGCTCTACAGTCCAGTCTGTCTGTCCATTGGCAGGAGGTGCGATGACATCGATACTATACTTCTCATCAGACTCGTGAGTCATGATGAGACGCTGGTAGCTATTCCATCCCTTTGAAGCATCGAATACAAGACCGGTACCCTCCATCTCGAACTTGATTTCACCTGTATTGATATCATAAGCACGGGTGAGGTACTTGTTTGCGCCATTGAAGGCATCGTGGAACTCTACCAGGATTTCGTTAGACTTCTCGTCTCTATCGAAGAGTTTCTTGGTGATAGGACCGTATGGAGTGATGTCTGCCACATGCTTCCATCCTTCAGGAACCTTGACGCTGAAAGAACCTACCTGCTTGTGGTTATTATCAAACAGGGTAATCTTTGAAGACTCGTGGAAGTGGGCTGTATAAAACTCGCTGTAAACAGAGTCTCTGGAAGTAATGTCCTGGGTAAAATACCAGTTGCTTGCGTCTGGAGCAGTTACCCATCCGTAAGTCTGACCCGAAGCCGCATTGGCAGGAGTATCACTACTACGCATAGGAGCATTGCTGACTGTAGCAAAGCCAGCCTGACGCATCTGATAAGCACTGTTGCTGCAATCCACCAAACCAGGAACAGATACCAGGCGATGAATGTCAACATTCTTAAACTTTTTGGCAAACGATGCCTTGCTAGAGGCCATCGCTGCTGTGCCGCTTGCTCCCAGGAGCAAAGAGAGGCAAAGTGTAGATAAAATTCTCATAATAAAAACTTATTAAGTTTATTTGATGATAGATGATTTACGATATGACTGCCATGCAGAAAGCTTGGTAACAAGACTGCTGGCAGATGGCGCCAACTGGCGAGCCAATGCCGGTGCCTGCTGCTTGACAGAAGCAGGATCTTTCTTTGGAACTGACATGATATATGGCGCTACCATCCAGCAGAAGTCGTTGTAATAATTAGCCTCTGAAGCACTCTTCGCCTTGAATGTCTGCAAGAGCATGGCAAGGAATTCGCCCGTCTTGTTATTGATGGTATAAGCAGTTCCGCCAAAGAATCCGTAAGTTCCATACTCCTCGCTATACTTCAAGGTAGCAGAAAGAAGACCAGACTCTGAGCCCACATAGCCAAGAGCATCCGTATCGAGGAAGGTATCATAGATATAGTACTTACCAAACTTACCCAGATACTGGCTGCTGCGGGTCTCCACACTACCTGTTTCTTCGTTGATAGAAACAGGGAATACCAGTCCCATTTCAGGAATAGCAAGTTCGGTACGGCTCAATTTGGCACGAACAGTCTGGAGTTCCAACTTCGTATCCTCATTAAAATCGTAATAAGCAAACACGTATTCTCCGGCAATATCCTTGTCGAAATCAAACTGCTTCACGATGAATGAATCGGTAACGGCTGCTACCTGATACTTGATATAATCAGCACGGAGATGACCGGTTGTATTCTCGCTGAGCGATACCTTCAATTCCTTGCTATTGGTATCAACCGAAGCTTTCGCCCACTCAGGAGCATAGATAACCTTCATATCGGTGTTAGAACGGTATGTCTTCGTAAACTCAACAGGCTGATTGTTGCTATAAATCATATTAGCATTGTTTATCTCAAGCACCAAGCCATACTGAGCTACATTGATAACCACAGAATCGGTCTCAGTCTTCTTGATAACCAACTTGGCGTTACGCGACTGGCGGGAATCGTTGGCAATAGCAGCCAGTTTCACGGTGCTACCCTCAATGCTGGTACTGAGCCATGAAGGCTCATCGGTATAAGCCTTCATTGGGGTACAGTCAACGGTGACAGCACCTTCGCTGTCGTTAGGTCCGAGCATAGTCTGGGCAGAAAGCACGTTGATGGTGCTCTCAGCCACAGCCTGATAATCGCTATCGCTGCTGCATGATGCCATCAGCCCCATGGCAGCTATACCTATTATATATATAGATTTCTTCATCTTCATTTTTTATTTGTTTGGAGTCAAATTAGAAAGGAAATACCATTCGATGACAAATACATACTTTTTGTTCTCCGTGATAGGCTCTCCTTTGCTTGTACAAGCCAAGGCAATAAAAGTATCGGTGGTATAGCCTCTATCAGCCACGGTTCCATCATCCTCGAAATCAGCTTCCTGAGCAACACCGTGCCATACGATATTCATACCACCATTTCCGAGCAATGCACCCTGATTCAAGTCTGCATTCATCAGCCACAGGGCAGGATATCTACCGCTAGGGTCTTCAATCATCTGAGATGGCAGGTTAAGGTTACCCGTCTCTGGGTCGAAATCCAATCCTATATTATAAGTATATCCACCTGTGGTGAATGTACCCTTCAGCATGTTCTCCTCATCTTCTATCTTAGAGATGGTTATATCGCAGGAACCCTGCATGGCAGAGAGGGTCCATTTGCCTACCCAGGTATCGATGCTAGGAGCATAAGTTTTCAAGGTAAGAGCCTCATTGTCTTTGGCTGACAACACGCCAGTCGGGCTGACCAGGAAGTCCTGTACCTCGTTACCATCCAGAGCCACAGGCTCATTTACGGCATGGATACCGGTGGTAGTAATATAGAATGGCTGCTCTACAATCTGTCCGTTGGCTGTACGCGAAAGGATGCGACGTTTGCTGGAATTAATCTCAATCATCTTGCTGGCATCAGTAGAATTGCCTACGCGATAGTTCACACCCAGACGCTTCTGCACATCAGCGATGCTGTTCAGATAAGAAGTCCAGTCCAGATCGGCAGGTATGCGGGTGAATACCATTTCATTCTCCCACTTCTTTCCTCTTACGAAGATACTGTCTTCTGTAAGCTTGGTAACAACAAATTCCCAGTCGCCCTGGTCACCTTCAATCTCACCATAAGTAGGTTCTCCCAGGAAATGGAAGATATTGTTGTAAGTATTGAAGGCGAGCACTGGTCCCATGCTGCGGTCTACGGTATAACTGGATGTGGCACGCTCTGTAGGGTCAGCGATGGCTGCATCACCAGCCACAGTCACCTTGCCATTGGCAAACTTCATGAGGAAGGTGTAACCGCCACCGGTCATTCCCTTGCCTGTAAAATAATGAAGCTGCCATCCGTTCTCAGAAGATTCCAGAATCTTCTGGGTATTCTCAATGGTGCTCTCGATGCGGTTGGCAGCCGACTCGTCGAAGAATTCCTTGTCATCGTGCAGACACGACTGCAAGCTCATGCTGCCCAACAAGCAAACGATAGCTACAAATATATGTTTCATAAATCTATTCTATTTTAAATGTTCCAAATCCAAAGAACTCAACTCTTTACCTCTTCGCAGGATGGCTGCTCGCAATACATCGATATCCACATCCCATGAATCCAGCATATAGTTTCTCACGATGTTAAGCTTCTGGTTCAATGCAGCTACAGCCTCGTCGCCACCTACCTTCTGGGCATCGTCGAGGATAGCCTGCCACTGCTCAGGAGTATAAGTGATATAGGTTGACAGCATCTCGGCAAAGTCCTCCAGACCCTCTGACATGGCGTATGGAGTAACAAAACCCTTGCCATGAGCCACAGAATCCTGAACCTGATACCAGTTACCACTAACGTAGCCCGACTCGGTAATCTTATTATAAGATGTGTCGTAAGGCTTCTTCTGGTTCAAAATGTGGGTGAACTCGTGGTGCATGGTGTGGAAGTAATACTCTGTCATAGAAGCATAGCTTTCCAGCATGGCATCGGTCAGACTGTTCACCTGATAGAGTGTAACCTTCAGACCGCCCTCGGCAGTACCCAGAACTATAGTTCCGTTGCTATTGTAGGCTGGGCTACCAATCAGGTGGATAACTCTTGGCACATTGTGCTTCACGAAATCAGGTCCCAACACCTCGGCGTATGAATCAAGCCAGAGATACTTGATGATGATAGCCAACTTAGCTGACTTGGCTGAATCGGCTGGTGTCAGGGTATATTGATAGTCAGACTCGATGTCCTCCATCTTATACTTGAAATCGATGTTGTAAGGACTGGTGTAGTTCTTCTGCAACCACATGTCCAACTGGTCTCTCTCTGGAGAGGTAACAGGGAAGATGGTTGGTCCGTCCGGGTCATTGTCTGAGCAGGCCACGAAGCCCAGGCCCATCACCAATGCCAACATCAACATATATATATTATGTTTCATTTCTTTCTATTACTTTATGTTTTTTACTTATTGCGAGGGTTTGGTGTAACACCTGCTGTGATAACATCCTGTGGCAACTGGATGGCGAGACGTGGGTCACGAGCCTCCATGGTGTCGGTGATGCCTGTAATCTTGTAGTTGCTCTTCACATCACGGCGATAGATAGTGATGCCGTAGCGCTTCACATCCTGCATGCGCAAGCCCTCATGAATGGTCATGATTCGACGGAGGTGAAGGATGCACTGCAACATAGGCTCCTCTGTATCCTTGCTGATGGCGAAGGTTGTATGGAACGCCTTGCGTGGAGTTGGCTTCTCAGGAGTGTAATAAGCGGTAACATCATCGCTGTAGAACTTCTTGACATCATCCAGTGTAAGCTGCACGCCATCCTTAGAGAAGGCAGCCAACTCGGTGTTCAGGTCTTCCAAAGCCTCGGCATAATGACCGAGCAAAGCCTGAGCCTCAGCTCTTACGAGCAAAGTTTCATCGGCAGTAAACTCTGCATATACTGCGTGAGGGGTACCGATACCTGCCTGGATATCAGCATATTCGAAATCATAAGGAACCTTACGGAGGATGTACTTTGAAAGAGAACCTGAGTTGAACACGGTATAATTGAACACCTTGTCGCTAATTCCCCAAGGACCCTCTGACTGAATGGTCTCCTTGCTTGAAACAATGGCACTATGTGCATACTTGTCACCATACTGGAACGGACCACCGATGGCTCCCCATTCAGAAGCAACTACCTGCAACAGGAGGTTTGCCTTTACAGATGAACTGATGTAAGCATTAGGCTGAACCTGCTTGTTAGGAGAAAGAGAAGCCCAGGCTGCCCAGTCTCTCAACATACTCTTGGCATTGCTGCCCAACACATTGTTGGCATACTCCACAGCCTTGTCATACTTCTGATAATAGAGGTAGAAACGGGCTGCGAAAGCGGATGCAGAGGTAGAAGTGAAATGGAACTTAGGCTTGTCATAAGTTGAGCCTACCAGTTTCAATCCTTCCTGCAAGTCCTTGTCTATCTTGGCATAAAGGTCTGCCAGTGTACCACGGTCGTACTTCACGTGCACATTGGTTTCAACGGTTTCCGGGTAAGGAAGACCCAGGTCGCTGGCTGCAGTGGTTTCATCATAAGCCATGCAGAATACGTTTGCCAACTGGAACATGGCATAGGCACGGCACAGGAGAGCCTCACCCTTCTGGGCTGCATAAGAGCTCTGGTCTGCCTGACTGTTGATGTGTTGCAAAGCGATATTGGCTGTGGTGATGGCATCATAGTAGGTTGACCAGTAAGTAGAAGGTGTCTCATAAGAACTGGTCTCGGTGATGTCGTCCCATTCGTATGCCTGCTGCTGGAAACGGTCGGCAGCATCCCAACCGGTATTCAGGTTACAATCGGTATTGTCTGAATACATTTCCAGCAAATAGGCTGGATGTACCTGTGGGTAAGCATTAACCAGGAGCTTGGATACATCGGAAGGGCTCTGCAAGTCCAGACGGCTATCTGGCTGCTTGTCCAGATAATCGTTGCAGGAAGACAAGCCAGCCGACAATGCCAACGCTACAATGGCGATATATAATTTCTTTATTTTCATTTTTCTTTTCTACAATAATTAAAGTCCAAGTTTCAATGTAAGAGTAAACTGCTTTGGCATTGGTGAAGCCACACCACCCGCATTCATAAACTCAGGATCCTGACCGTTCAGCTTCTTGTCTGCATAGAGCAGCATGAGGTTGGTAGCCTGAAGCTTCAATGAGATGTTGTTCACTGGTGATTTTTCAAACCAGCGGTGTGGGAAGTCGTATGCCAGTGAAATTTCCTTCAAGCGGATGAAGTCACCCTTGGCTGTGCGAACAGATGTATAGTTGTAAGCATTGTAGGCAGTAGCAAGCAATGTGCTGTTCTGCTCATACTCATAACGGCTCACTACACCAGGCACATTGGTAACATTCTCATCACCAGGCTGCATCCAGCGGTTCTTGAAATCGTGGGTCATAGAGGTCAAGTCGTTATACTTGGCACTGAAAGCCGGGTCAAGACGAACCACGTTGCCGAAGGCGTATGTAAGGAATACGTTCAGATGGAAGCCCTTATAATTAAAGGTGTTACCCAAAGAACCATTGTAAACTGGGTCTGTAGAACCCTCGTAAATCAGATAATCTGTATTGTCACGCTCCTGGAAGTTGAGGTTACCCACGGTAGCCTGGCCCTTCTCATTGATGCATACTGGATAACCCTTCTCATTGATGCCCACGAATGGGATTGAGAACAAGGCACGGGCAGGATAACCCTGCTTGGCAAAACCGTTACCCTGAACCAGGTCGATAACGCGACCCTGATTGTAGAGGTCAGTAATCTCTGTACGGTTGTGAGAATAAATCAGACTGGTCTGCCAGCTGAAATCCTGGGTCTTGATATTGGTAGAAGAGATACTCAACTCCTCACCCCATGACTTCATGGAACCTACATTGGCATAAGCGGTGCCATAGAGCTGGGTAACAGTAGGAGCAATCTCATCGAAGTTGCGACGCTGATATACATCGAAGGTCACATTCAGACGGTTGTTGAAGAAACCTGCATCCACACCGAAGTTGAACTCGTGCTTCTTCTCGTAAGTAAGCTCATCATTACCGAGTGCTGCTACCACAAATCCCAACTCCTTGTCGGTAGTTGTAGGACGGTAAGGGGTATTCATAGAGAGCTTGGTAAGTGCATTGCAGTAAGCTGCATCTGGAGGAGTACCAGTCAAACTGTAAGACACACGGAAGGTGAGGCTTGACAATGGCTGAAGCTTAGGGAAGAAGCTCTCCTCGTGTACGTTCCATGCACCTGACAGGTTCCATGTAGGCATCCAACGTGCCTTGGTGGTACGACCCATCTGGTTAGAACCTTCATAGCGGAATGTTCCGTTCACTACATACTTGCCGTTGAAAGAATAGGTTGCATTGGCATAGAATGCGGCACTACGTGAATCGGTGTTGCGCAAGCTGTAATAGTTTGAGTTCTCCTGGTCCAACTTCTTAAAATAGAGATACTCGAAGTAAGCAGTCTCACCACGGTAGTTCATACCCCAGCCGTTAAACCAGCTGCGGTTACGGCTGATGCTGGTAGTTTCGAGACCACCAAAGAGGTTGACGATGTGCTTCTGCGCAAAAGTATGGTTGTAGTTGGCTGTGGCACGGAAGTCATAGTCCAACATACGGTTTTCTGTACGCTGATAGATACCACCCTGTTTCAATACTGATACTGGCAAGGCATAGAGGTCGTCCTTATCAGTGAAGAGCAGCTTGTTGGCATCACGGATCAGTGCGTTGTCCATGGCGCGATAAGCCAAAGCTTGGTTGGAATCTTCCAGAATATTGTGCTCCTGTGAAGAAGTGCTATACTTGATGGCACCCAGGGTAGCGAATTCAAGATCCTTGAATGGCTTCCACTTCAACTCCAACTGGAACTTGGCATCAGCTACGTTCAGGTCGATGTAGTTGCTCTCCAACTCATGCAGGATGTTGAATGCTGCATAGTTGGCATGATAATAAGTATAAGGATCGAGCGCACGTGATGTGTTCAGGGCGTAAGAATATGGGTTGATATCGAAGTCACGCTTCACCTGACCTGATACGACATCCACATCCTGTCCCAAAGTTCCTGGAGCTCTCTGCTTACGGTAAGATCCACCACCAATCAAGTTGACAGAGAGATTATCAAGAATATGATGAGTCATATTCATGCTCACGGTATAACGGTTCACCTTGCTATCCTTGTACCATCCTGGGTCAACCATAGCAGAAAGTGAAGCATAATAGTTACTCTTCTCGGTACCACCGCTCAAGCTTACAGAGTGGTTCTGCATGATGGCAGAAGAGAAAAGCTGCTTGAACCAGTTGGTATTGCGATACTCAGCCTGCTGGAGATAAGCATTCTGAGACTCCTGATTGTTGGCAAGTCCGAACATACCAGAAGTACTGTTGTAGGTATTGATGAGCTCATACATCTTTCCATATACACCATAGTCGCTACCATTGAGAATATCAGAAAGATTGAGCCATCCCTTATCCCTCAACTCCTTGTAGATGGCCATCTGGTCCTGAGAGTTGAGAATATCAAAATTGTCATAAGATGGAATCAGACGGGTAGTAAACTCACCGGTATAGTTCAGATGAGCCTGTCCCTGCTTACCCTTCTTGGTAGTAACGACGATGACACCTGCCATCGCACGCGCACCATAAATAGAGGTAGCAGAACCATCCTTCAGAATCTGGAAGCTCTCGATATCATCAGAGTTCAAGCCTGCGATGGCAGAAGAAATCAGAGTCTCCGGGTCACCGGAAGCCAAATCATCTGCGCTCACATCGGATACATCCTCCATGATAACGCCATCCACTACCCAAAGAGGTTTTGAAGAACCATAGATAGATGTTGCACCACGCACACGAATCTTTGGAGCAGAACCAAAGGTACCACTCACGTTCTGCACAGACACACCGGCAGCACGGCCTTCCAAAGAACGGCTGATGTCGGCAACACCATTCAATTTTGCTTCCTCGGCATTTACACGGTCGGTAGCACCGGTAAATAAGCGTCGGTCTGTTTTCTGTAAACCAGTAACAACTACCTCCTGCAACTGTGCTTCTGGATGAAGCACCACCTTCATGTGGGCAGAGGCAAGCACTGTCTGACTTTTCATTCCCACGTAACTAAACACGAGTTTAGTTCCATTAGGAACATTCAGTTTAAAGTTACCGTCAACATCTGTGACTGTACCCTTAGTGGCTGCCCCCCCCCAGAAATTAAAACAGAGGCACCAATAATCGGTTCGTTGTCATCCGCAGATATTACGGTTCCAGATACGTCAATCTGGGCAAACGCTGCTCCGATGCTCATCAAGAGACAAACAAAGAAGAGCGAGAGTCTTTTTTCCATAATTTCTCGTCTTATTTTAAATTATTTTATAATAATGTGATATCGGCTGCAAAATTACAACAAAAATATGAAATATTATCTTTTTTTGCATAAAATCTGCAAAAAAATTCTATTTTTCCTATTTTTTTGTAAGATAAATCGAGAAATTAACAAAAAATAGATAGCACAAAGCCACAACAGGGCTACAAAGTATCATCTTGTCATTATACATTCGTCAAAAGCAAAAAGTATGCCTTCCGACCGCAATAAACTGCTGACAGATTACATTCCTATCGTTCTGCAATCTGAAAAAACTTATATTGTAAAAGTGCCGACTATAATGATGAGGTAACATCAGGTTCTTCCGTGATTTTTTCTTTAGCTTTACATCGCTGAGATTTCCATATTTTCAACTGACTCCAATTTGTTCATGAATATTGCAAACACAACAACGAATAGCAATATACTGTATATCAATGCGTTACATATTTACACTTTTAGAATAACGAATAGAAATTCTATAGTTGTACGACTAAGAACCCTATAGTTGTACAACTATAGCTCTATGGTTGTACAACTATAGCATGTATAGTCGTACAACTGTAGCTTTATAGTCGTACAACTATAGAATTTTATTTTGCTGAAAGTGATAAAAAAGGGGCAACACGCATGTTGAAATCCATTTTCTCACTGCTAGATTACCCCAAACCAAGGAAGCTAATTATGGATATAAATATTTACATTGCCACATAGCAAGGAAACAAACTTCCCCACGTTCTTTATATTACTTTTAACCAACTTTACCATATTCCCGGAATCTAAAAGGGTGTGTCATAAGATAATTATTCACCCTCTTCTTGTTGTTGGAAGAGATAGGATAAGTTGTTGGGAGAGATAGGATATGTTGTTGAGGTAGTCAGTATCTCCGGTCGCACAACAGCTGTTGTGCGCTTGCATAACAGCTGATATACGCATGCACAACAGCTGTTGTGCATGCGGTGATCAACTGTTATGCGCCAACTATTATCTAGACTTATGACACACCCTCTTTTAATTAGGCAAAGTGTTAAATCTTGGGAAAACGGACAAAAAGCACGAAGATAGACAGATATTTAGCCAACTTTTTTAACGCTGATAAGAAAGCGTTGATGTTGACTGGAGCAAGGTGATAAAAAAAGAGTGCACTGTAACAAACAATGCACTCTTTTTTTATTATCTTAATTCCTTATCCAGGAAATATTATCTGATGAACAGCAGCTCACGATACTTTGGCAATGTCCAAAGTTCATCGGCTACGAGAAGCTCGAGCTTGTCTATCTGATAACGGATTTCCTCCATCTTGGGAGCCACCGTGTCATGATAAGCTACTGCCTTCTCGCGCTCGCTCTCTATCTTGTTGGCTACCTTGCGGGCATCTACCAATGCCTCAACACCACGCTCTATTGCCTCGGTGCGCTCAGCAATCTCACGGATAATCTTCACGTTGCGGGCGGTCAGCTTCTTGCCTTCCTCGCCTCCGAAGATGTGAATCATACCCTCAACGTTCTTTGCCAGACGGCTCTGATAGTGGGTAGCCACAGGGATGATATGGTTCATGCTCAGGTCGCCCATCACACGAGCCTCAATCTGAATCTTCTTGGTATAAGTCTCCCACTTCACCTCGTTACGCGCCTTCAACTCGCTCTCGCTCATCACGTTGGTCTTGGCAAACATCTCGATGCTCTCCTTGTCCAGGTAACGGTCGAAGACTACCGGGCAGGATGCCTCGCAGTCCAAGCCACGCTTCTGGGCCTCTTCCTTCCACTCATCAGAATAGCCGTTGCCATCGAAGCGGATAGGCTTGCAGGTCTTGATATCCTCGCGTACAACATCTATAATAGCCGATGTCTGGTCCTCGCCCTTGGCAATCAAGGCATCCACACGAGTCTTGAAATTAACGAGAGCCTCAGCTACGGCAGCATTCAATACGATGAGGGATGACGCACAGTTGGCCTCTGAACCTACAGCACGGAACTCGAAACGGTTTCCGGTGAAGGCGAATGGAGAGGTACGGTTGCGGTCGGTGTTATCAATCATCAGTTCTGGAATCTCAGGGATATCCAGCTCCATACCCTTCTTGCCAGCCAGGGCGAAGAGTTCGTCCTTATCTGCCTTCTCTATATGGTCGAGCAGATCGGTGAGCTGCTTGCCGAGGAATGAAGAGATGATGGCTGGAGGCGCCTCGTTGGCTCCGAGTCGGTGCGCATTGGTAGCGCTCATGATAGATGCCTTCAGCAGTCCGTTGTGCTTATATACACCCATCAGGGTCTCTACGATGAAAACTACGAAGCGAAGGTTATCCTCTGGTGTCTTGCCTGCAGCATGGAGCAGTACGCCAGTATCGGTGCAGAGACTCCAGTTGTTGTGCTTGCCCGAACCGTTGACGCCGGCGAATGGCTTCTCATGAAGGAGCACACGGAAACCGTGCTTGTGAGCCACACGCTTCATCAGACTCATCAGGAGCATATTATGGTCTACGGCAAGATTGCACTCCTCATAGATAGGTGCCAGCTCAAACTGGTTTGGTGCCACCTCGTTATGACGGGTCTTGCAAGGGATGCCGAGTTCGAGCGCCTGGATTTCAAGATCCTTCATGAAAGCCTGCACGCGCTCAGGAATGGTTCCGAAATAGTGGTCGTCCATCTGCTGGTTCTTCGCAGAGTCGTGTCCCATCAGGGTACGGCCTGTGAGCATCAGGTCAGGGCGAGCCGAATAGAGACTCTCATCTACCAGGAAGTACTCCTGCTCCCAACCGAGATTGGTCTGCACCTTCTTCACCTGAGGGTAAAAATAGTGGCACACCTCGGTAGCCGCCTCACTCAGCGTATGGAGCGAGCGGAGCAATGGAGCCTTGTAGTCCAAAGCCTCACCGGTATAAGATATAAAGATGGTAGGGATACAGAGGGTATCGTCGATGATGAACACAGGCGATGTAGGATCCCATGCAGAATAGCCACGAGCCTCGAAGGTGTTGCGGATACCGCCGTTAGGGAATGAGCTGGCATCAGGTTCCTGCTGGACAAGCAATTTGCCAGAGAATTCCTCAATCATACCACCCTTTCCGTCATGCTCCACGAAGGCATCATGCTTCTCGGCAGTACCTTCTGTCAATGGCTGGAACCAGTGAGTATAATGTGTTACCCCGTTTTCCTCAGCCCAGAGCTTCATGCCGGCAGCCACGGCATCAGCGATGGAACGGTCCAGACGAGTACCGTTATCTATCACATCGATGAGTTTCTCATACACATCAGATGGCAGATACTTGTACATCTTCTGGCGGTTGAATACATACTTGGCGAAGTACTCCGAAGGGCGCACCTTGGGAGCCTCTACCTCTACAGGTCTTTTCTTAAAGGCCTCGGCTACAACCTCAAATCTCAAATTAGCCATTCTTTCTTTTATTATTAATTATAAGTTTGCGGGTGCAAAGTTACGAAAAAATGAGCAAATTGCTAGCGTTTGAGCATATTTTTTATGCAAAATTCAAACTTTTCTTATACATAAAGTGCCTTTTTCCTACATGGCGACGTAATTTTTCCTACGTCCTGACACAGAAACTCCTGCGTCGCCATGTAATTTCAAGGGCATTAGAAGAGAAAAAATCCCTTGCAACCACTAGAGTCGCAAGGGATTCACATTATCCACTTATCTATTTGTACCTTAAGGGTTTATTGAAGATTGGAGGTCGGCAATTAGAAACGGTATACAACAAAGCTGTTTGGCTTCATCTTCACGTTCAACACATTGCCCTGAACCTGTGTATCTGATACTACAGGAACAACCACGTTCTTGTTGTCAATCTTGTTCTCAGCCTGGATATCGTCGGCATGGAGAACGGTTACCTTACCTGGGTTCAACTTCTTGATACCATTAAAGGTTACGTTGATTTCCTTTGCCTCGTTAGAGGTGTTGGCAATCTTTACGATGTAGCTCTTGGTAGCCTTGTCGAAGCAAGCGGTGGCATAGAGACCGTTCTCGCCTGCTACAGCCTTGCCGTTCTCGGTAAGTTTCAATACGTTGGTACCCTTGTTCTCACCGTAGAGCTGCTGAACATAGTAGTTGGCAGAACGGACAGAGCTGAGGTTATCGAACCAGATGAGGTCCGGACGCCACTGCCATCCCTCTACATGAGCGAAGAGAGGTGCATAGGTAGCCTGATAAACCACATCAGCATTGCGCTCCAAACCGGTCATGAAAGCTGCCTCAGAAAGGGCTGCCTCCCAAGAGTTTGGATCATTCTCGGCATGAGCAGCATACTCACCGGCAAAGACCTTAGGACCCTTGCGGTCGTACTTGTCGTAACGGCTGGCATTGCTGCGGAACCATTCCGGACTCTTGTAGTAGTGCTCATCCACCATGTCTACACCCAACTTGCGCATCTGCTCCCAACCGTAGTCGAAGTCCTTTCCATCAGCAGATGGACCAGATGAACCGCAGATCTTGATCTTTGGATACTTGGCATGAATCTGCTCCATGAACTTCTGCAGACGCTCAGGATACATAGGACCCCACTGCTCGTTACCGATACCAATCTGCTTCAGATTGAATGGTGCTGGATGACCCATATCGGCACGGAGCTTACCCCACTTAGAGGTAACAGGACCATTGGCAAACTCGATGAGGTCGAGTGCATCGTCGATATAGCTCTGGAGATCCTTGACTGCTACATGCGCATTAGGATCCTTATCATCGTTCTGATACTGGCAAGCCAGACCTACAGAGAGAATAGGCAATGGCTCAGCACCAATCTTCTCTGAAAGGAGAAAATACTCATAGAAGCCCAAGCCCAATGACTGATAGTAGTTAGGGAAAAGGCGATGTGGGAAGGTATCTCTCCAGCGGTTCTCGTTCAGAGGACGGTTCTCAGGAGCACCCACAGAGTTCTTCCACTCATAATGGGTATCGAGGTCGGTTCCCTCTACGATACATCCGCCAGGGAAACGGAAGATGCCTGGCTTCAAGTCAGCCAAATCCTGTACGAGGTCGGCACGGAGACCATTCCAGTTGTCCTCAGGGAAGAGAGAGATATGGTCGAGGTCTACGCTCTCAGAACCCTTCTCCAGATATACTCGCATCAAACCCTTGGCATCGGTCTGAGGAGAAGTAAGGGTAGCAGTAAGCTTCTGCCATTTATTATTGGTGATGTTGATGACCTGCTTGGCAATTACATCATTCTTTGAATTGACGAGTTCTACGCGAATCTTACCCTGCTTGCCATCGATGAGATGAAGACGGCCATATACGGTGAAATCGTACTTCATATCCTTCTTCAAGCCCATGCCGAAGAAGCCACGGTTCTCAAGACCAGTCTGCTTCTCACGTGCACCTGCGCTCTCAAGTGTTACATAATGAGGATTGCGGTCGAAGGCAGGTTTTACGTCGCTGAGGGTTACATTTCCGAATGTATTCCATCCCATCAGGCGCTGTGGGAATTCGAAGGAACGGTTCTCTACCATCTCTGCATAAAGACCACCATCGGCACCGAAGTTGATATCCTCGAAGAAGATACCATACATGGTAGGCTGGATTTCTGCTCCAGGCTTGTTGGCCTGAACAGTAAACTGATGCTGTGCGAAAGCTCCGAGTGAAGACATCGCCAGCAATGCTGCTGCGAAAAATTTTGCTTTTCTCATATTGTTCGTTATTTTTATTTTTTAGGTCTGTACTTACACCTTATTAAATATAGGTGGTGCAGTAATTTGCTGCAAAGATTACACAAACGAGCGCAATGAAAGCTTGCTTTCAAATTGCCGAGTGCAGTAAATCTTCTGCAAAGATAAAAAAATCCACCCCGAATGAGGTGGATTTTCTGTTTAAATATATTGGATTTTCGTACAAATCCCTGCTTTTCTACTATTTATTTAATGGAATGAGCACGAAAGTGAAGTTCTTATCGCCATAATGGAGGCGATATTTCTCCAAAGGCCATGCACCCCAAGAGTTCTCACCAGCCACACCAGAATGCTCTGCATCGAGGAAGAGATTGGTGAATTTTGACTTCTTCAGGTTGAAACTGTGGCGCTGATCCTTGTCATCACCATCATCCAATTCTTCTGTGTCGAAGTGGATGGCGGAAGCATAGAATGGCTTGCAGCTCTTCACCTTGAATCCGAAGCCGGAAGCATCGGTCTGGTTCCACCAGCGCATATCGCCCTTGGTTCCACTCTCCTGTGGACGGATGTATGGGAAGTACTGGTTGTCGGCATCATCGCTGTAGATTCCGATGCGCATGCAGTCCTCACGGTCAGAATAGTTCTCGATAGGACCACGGCCGTAATACTGGCTCTTGTCCATATCGTATGGCAACTGCATCAGCATACCGAAACGGAACAGATCGCTGACCTTGGCATCATCAGAAGCATCAAACTCCTGGCTTACCTTCATCGCACCGGTGTTAGGCATGATGAGATATTCTATTTCCAGCTCACCCTTCACCTCTGGCATCTCATAGGTTGCACAGATGCTGATGGTGTTTGCCTTCTTATCCTTTTCAACAGCTACACCCTTCAGGTTCATGACAGGGTTCTTCCAAACCTTGAACTTCTTCTGCAGACCGGCACCGAAATCATTATCGGTAGGAGCACGCCAGAAGTTTGGCTTCAGGGTACCGCCCTCGCCGAGGAGCGACTTGCCACGATAGGTATATTCAGAGATGAGACCGGTGGTACGGTTCACCTTCACGGTCAGATTAGGAGTAGTAACGGTGATATCCTGCTCGCCCTTCTTGTCGATGAGCTTAGCCTTCACCTTCTTGCCGTCCTGAGCCTTAGCCATGTTGTCTGCACAATGACCGCAGCACTTCTTCTCCTTCACTGCCAGCTGGGCATAAGCCACAATCTGACCAGCCTCCATCAGAGGTTCAGCCTTCTTCAGACGGAAATCGATGTTGAGGAACACCTCCTTGCCCTTTACCTTAGAAAGGTCGTAAGGGATGGTGAAGTTCTTGGTTTGCTGGGCAGCTACATTGATATCAGCAATGGTACCATTCTGAGTCTCCACGCCATCCTCAATCAGGCTCCATGCCAAGGCATAGTTGCCTAAATCGCGGAAGAAGTTCTCATTGTGTACACTTACTTCGCCCTTCTCGACATTCACCATCTTAGCCCAGATGTTCTGATACTGGTAGGCTACCTCGTAGGCATGAGGATTGAGCTGACGGTCAGGACCGATGATACCATTGCAGTTGAAGTTGTTGTCACTAGGGTCGTAATTGTTATAATCGCCACCGTAGCAATATTCTATCTTGCGGAGCTCTTCATTGCTCATCTTCTCAGGATTCTTGATGGTCATCGGCTTCAATACCTTGCGGTGCAAGCCCTGGTCAACGAAATCCCAGTCGAAACCACCCTGAAGGATAGGATACTTGCGAATCAGATTCCAGTAATCCTTCAGGTTACCGCCTGAGTTACCCATGGTATGGTTGTACTCGCACTGGATGAGCGGCATCGGACTGTTAGGGTCCTTCGCATACTTTTCACAAGCACTTACCGGATAATACATAGGGCAGAAGATATCGGTACCCTCGCCTCTGCGAGCCTGCTCATACTGAACCGGACGGCTCTGGTCCTGGCTCTTGATCCACTTGTAAGCCTGCAGGAAGTTATCGCCCATCACAGTCTCATTACCCATACTCCAGGTTACGACACTAGGATGATTGAAGTACATGGAAACATTGTGCTGGTTGCGCTCCATAATCTGCTTGGCAAACATCGGTTTCTTGGCAGCTGCATCATCGCCGTACTGGAAACCATGACTCTCCTGGTTAGCCTCAGCTACCACATAGATACCATACTCATCGCAGAGCTCGTACCAGCGTGGATCATCAGGATAGTGGCAGGTACGGACAGCGTTGATATTCAGGCGCTTCATAATCTTGATGTCCTGAATCATGCGCTCCATGCTCAATACATAACCTCCATCAGGGTCCATCTCATGACGGTTGGCACCCTTGATGAGCACAGGCTGACCGTTGACAAGGAACTGCTTGTTCTTGATTTCCACCTTGCGGAAACCTACCTTGACAGGAGTCATGCTAGCCGATTTCATCTCGTCCTTCTTCTGAGCACCCATCAGGGAAACCTGCAGGGTATATAAATAAGGTGTCTCGGCACTCCACTTGTGTGGATTCTCTACGTTCATCGTAATGTTGGCTGTTCCATTCTTTGCCAATCCTGTAGCTGTAGCCACCTGCTTGCCCTCTTTGTCGAAGAGGATGAAGTTCAGCTTGCCTGTTCCCTTTACCTTGGCAGAGATATTGAGCACACCATCCTTGTAGTTGTTTACAAGGTCAGGAGTAACACGGATATCCTCCAAATGCAACTTGGCATCGCGGGCAAAGAGATAGCTTTCACGAGCCACACCACTCAAGCGCCAGAAGTCCTGATCCTCATCCCAGGAACCATCGCACCAGCGGAAGGTCTGGAAGGCAATCAGATTCTTGCCCTTCTTCAGATAAGGAGTGATGTCAAACTCGGCAGCTACCTTGCTATCCTCTGCATAACCGGCAAACTTACCGTTTACATAGAGATAGATGTTGGAAGTAACGCTACCGAAATGGGCTACTACCTGCTTGCCATCCCAGTTGGCAGGGATGTCGATGATACGGCGGTAAGAACCTACATGGTTATCCTTGGTAGGAACTGCTGGTGGCTGCTGGTCGAAATGTCCACGCCATGCAAAACCAATATTTACATACTCCGGATCACCGAATCCGTTCATCTCCCAGTTGCCTGGAACATTCATGGTCTTCCAGTTGGAATCATCAAGATCTTCCTTGTAGAAGTCGGTAGGACGCTGGTCGGCATTAGCCACCCAGTTGAACTTCCAGGTTCCGTCGAGCGAAAGGAAATACTTGCTCTCCGTCTTGTTCATGTGCAGGATATCCTTGCTCACGATCTTACCGTCTTTCTCAGAAACCCAGTCATCTGCCGGATAGGTGAAGAAATTGGTGTGCAACGGAAAACGATTGATGGCATTCACCTGAAGGTCGTGCCATTCTGTGTAAGTTGGCTGTTGGATGGTCGTCTTATTCAACGACTTAATGGCAGTCTTCGGTTTGGTTGCACCAAAGGTTGCCATTGCTAATCCTGCCAAACTCAATGTTACGAACAGTCTCTGTTTCATGTTTGTTAGTTATTTATACATTAGATTGAAATTACACCTTATTATATATAGGCTATTCTATACCTTATTATATATAGGCATATCCTGGAGCATCTTATATGCCTCCATGTTGCCGGTAGCCTCAGCTAAGCAACTGCAAATATATGAAAATTAAGTTAGAAACAAGCAGAACGACCGTTTTTTTATTGTTTTTTCAACACCGGAGCACCATTTTCCCAAGAAATAGGTACCTTTAAGCAACGGTTAGTTACTATTATTAGTCGTGGAAATCTATCTTTTTTTCACACATTTCCACGACTAATAACTCATTTCCCTATCACTATTCTGCGCGAAACGATGTTTTTACCCCATTTCGTGCAAAATAGCGACTCATTATTTGGTGCGAATCGATTTTTTTAGTATCTTTGTAGCCAGGATATTCTTGTTTTCGTGTAAATTTTACCAAACAATAATCTTGTTTTCGTGTAAATTTCATAAAACAATAATCTCGTTTTCGTGTAAGTAATGTATTTATCAAACCTATTTTAGAGAAGTTTATAATGAAAAGGAAAATATACGATAAGCTTGTCGAGTGGAAGCAACAAAGGAAAGGTGAAACCGCATTGATGGTGGAAGGAGCCAGACGTGTAGGAAAAAGCTATATGGTGGAAGAATTTGCCAAGAAGGAATATCGCAGCTATATTCTTATCGACTTCAACAGAGTCGGGGAAGATGTCAAACACCTGTTCGACATTTATCTCGACAATCTAGACATGCTCTTTATGCACCTGAGCATTTACAGTGGCAAAAAGCTATATCCTAGAGAATCACTCATCATCTTTGATGAAGTACAATTCTGTCCACGTGCACGTACAGCCATCAAATATTTGGTTGCAGACGGCAGATATGATTATATAGAGACAGGTTCATTAATCTCTATTCGAAGGAATACTGAAAACATTCTGATTCCTTCCGAAGAAGAGACCATCTATATGTATCCTATGGACTTCGAGGAATTCTTATGGGCAAATGGTGACGACATGATGATGGATTTCATCAGAAACCAATTTGCCAACAAACAGCCTTTAGGACAAGCCTTGCATCGAAAGGCCATGGATTTCTTTAGGCTATACTTGATTGTTGGTGGTATGCCACAAGCTGTCCAGAAATATATAGACACGCATAGTTTTGAAGATACAGACAGAGTAAAAAGGCAAATACTCACCTTATACCGCAACAGTATTTACGACTATGCAGGCAACTATGCAGAGAAGGTAGCAAGCATCTTTGACCAGATTCCTTCACAGCTCCAAAAGCATGAGAAAAAGTTCAAGTTGGCAGATTTAAGCAAGGATGCTAGAATGCGTGATTACGACAGTGCTTTTCTATGGCTAAAAGATGCCATGATTATCAATACGTGTTACAACACGACAGAACCGAGCATCGGACTTAATCTAAAAAGAGAAGACTCTAGTCTGAAATGCTATTTGGCAGACACAGGACTGCTTATCAGTCACGCTTTTGACGAACGAGGCATCATATCAGAAGAGTTATATCAAAAGATACTGAAGGACAAACTCGAAATGAACTCAGGTATGCTCATCGAAAACATTGTTGCTCAGATGCTCAAAGCCTCAGGTCATCATCTGTTTTTCTACTCTAACAACGACAGAGAAGACAAAGATTCAAGGATGGAGATAGATTTTCTCATTGCCAAAAGCAAGACCACATCTCGGCACAACATATCTCCTATAGAGGTAAAATCCACAGTAAGGTACACCACGACCTCGCTGACTAAATGTATAAAAAAATACGATAAGTATTTAGCAACTCCATACGTTATTCATGCAGCTGATCTGAAAATAGAAAACGGTATCGAGTATTTACCTTTATATATGGTTCCATTAATATAATGCACCATTAAAACTGGCAAAAAAAATAACACGGACAAATTGAATTTGTCCGGCTCTTTTGTTCGAGCCCTTGTAATAGTCTGATAAATAGCTATTTACAAGAAACCGGACAATTTGTCCGGACAAATTCAATTTGTCCGTGTTATTTTTTTTTTAGAGAAGCCTGCAAGAGGTTAAGCTCTTGCAGTATACAAAACGGAGAGTTACGCGATCAAAAACTATGAGTTTTGACCCACAAAACTCATAGTTTTTTTAACTTAACTTCTTATTCTGTTATATCGTTACCTTCTTCATCCTGTACGGTGCATGATGAACTAATCTGCCATTGGGATGGGAGATATGATTTTAATTTCAATTCATTATATGCCGCTTTGTCTTTTACTACGAGAGTGCGGGTAGTTGCACTTGTTCCTGAGTTTTCCAACCACCTCATAAGAGCACTTTCTGCATTCATCTGGTCACTTGGCGTCAACAACGTAACAGAAGATAATTTAGGGCAGTTTACCAACATCCACTGGCAACTATTTTTTGACATCTTCGTGGCAGAAATCTTTGGCCCCGTTACAAGGTTTTTACAATTATAGAACATATCAGAATAGCAGCTTTGTGGCAAGTCCTTAGCTGGTAAATCCGGAGCTGTTTCTAAATTTTCACAATATCCAAACATATATTTATAGCACTCGTTTGCCAATTTCATAGCAGGCAGTTTTGGAGCGGTAGTCAACTTTTTACAATTATAAAACAGATAACAGAAACGGGCATTACCCGTATCTACATTCTTGTAGTTAGTATAATCGAGCAACGTACGAATGTCTCCAGTACATTGTACTTGTTGTTCGTTACCATATGGATTGAATGTAAAAGAAGCATACTTTGAACTACTTTCTGCTGTACCTTTTTCACTTGTACCACGCAGGCGGAGATTCGTTTTAGGTCCAAATGATACCCAAGTCCCCGACCATTCTTTCCACTCTCCAAAGTTTACAGAATACTCAAGACCAGAAACGACATAGCCACCAGTGCATTCAATCTTTATAGATGTAGATCCATCCGCCGTGAAAGTCAAATAATCCGGTCTCTCCAGAGCTTCACCACCAGTCGTTTCTCCTGGCTTCCATTCTGCTACAGTCATGTCATCAATGGTTACAGCGTCTTTACCCACAATAAGGTTGTAGGTATAACTCTTGCCAGCTTCCAGGGCACTTGTTTTGACAACAAGAGGAGTTGTGGCAGCTTCTCCTGAAGGCAAATAGAGCTGTGCCTCGATAGCTCCAGGAGCCACCAGGGCTGTATAGGTAGTACCTACTTTACCTATTTCACTAGCTTCACCCGCAACCGGGAAAGGATTGATGGTAACGGTAGAAGTCTCGCTGGCATCAGTAGATGCCTTGCTTATGATATTGACATGATCAATCTTTGCGACATCGGCAAACTGGGCGTTAAAGTGACTGATGTTAAGAGTCAGACGGGCAGTCTTGCGCTCCAGTTCTACCTTGAGCACTTTATCTTCCGGAATAGAAGCAGGCTTTATCTCTGCTGCCATATAATCTGAGTTCACAATCTTTTGGGCATCACTCTGGTCTGCCTGGATATAGCCCTTATCAAAGGAGTTTTTGCCATCGGCTGGATACCAGCACTGGAAAGACATGTTCTTCGTATCCCACACCAGATAATCGGTATTACTACCCGGCGACCAATCGGTACCATCGAAGGAATAGATGACCGATGTACCACCATTAGTTACGCCAATCTTATCTCCAGAATTAAAACTCTTCAAGCCTTCATCAAGTCCTGCTGTCGGATTACTGCGTGTGAAGGTGCTGCCCACCGAAGCCGAAATGCGGACTGCACTCGGATCGCTGAACCATGTATTCTGGGTATCGGAATCTGTTGTACAACCAGCCAGGAACAAACCGGCAGTTGCAACCAAGCCTAATATTTTCTGATATTTCATAATCGTTCTTTTAAAAGTTTATGATTCTTATTCTGTTTCAATAGAACTGCCGGAGTCTTCGCTTGCAGTCCATGGTTTAGCGGTAAAGCTTTCAGAATTTGTCAATGCCACATCATTACCCATGGTAAGATTGATGGTATATTTATATCCGCTTTTCAGGGTGATAGCATCTGCTAAAGTCCATTCATAGAACTTGCCGTTTACATTCAATATAATCTTGAAGGTCTTGGCTGCAATGGTCTGCGGAATGGCAATGCAAGAGAACTTTGAAGTGCATGACTTTTTGACATCGTTATTTACAGAGGTAAAGGCGCCCTTGGTGGCGGTAATGACGGTAGCTTTAGCTGATTCTTTGACGGTTACGATGCCCGTTTCGTTAGTTACATTTACATCTGCCTCCAGCTTAGTTCCTTCTACGGTTACCTCTGTAATAGGGGTTTCTGACGGAATATTCGGCACATTAAACTGGGTACCCAGGGTAACGACGATATCGATCATGCTAAAAGCGTGATTGAACTGGAGATTCAGTTTCTTATCCACGAGTTCATCTCCAGGATTAAAGTCTTTTTTATAATAGTAAAGCAGGTCGTTATTGGCACTTCCATCTGTCTGGTCGGCAGCTACGCTATAAGCGAAAGATTGGAATGCATCATTTTTATAAACGTTGTCGAATACCGTTGTCTGAGCCGGAGCAAAAGCTGCGATATCTACCAGTGTTGTGGCATTCTGCCAAAGCAGGGTTTCAGAACACTTCCATTCACCGGCAGTCTTAGAGAACTGCTTATTAATATAGGTATACTTATCAGCAGTCTTGTTCACGATGGTCAGGAGGAAGTCCTTGTCCAAGAGCGAACCATTTGCCTCATTTCCACGGGTCTTGGCATTGTTCACACCGGCAGTAACGCGAATGATGTTATCACTAGGGAAATTGCTCTGTACCAGTTCCTCGTCGTTAGAACAGCTTGTAAGCATGGCAGCTGCCATGGCTGTTATTGCGAAAAATTGTATTACTTTCATATCGTTCTGTTTTAAGAGTTGAATATTAAATTAATCGAGTGCTTCGCCGTTGATAGGGGTACTGGTCTCCCAATTGGTAATCTTTACATCATTCAGGAGAATTCCATCACGTCCTACCTCCAGGTTGACGGTTGTAATCTTGCCGCTTTCAAACTTGAAAGGTGTTACGTTATCATAAGAATAGTTGGTACCACCAATCTTGACTGTAATCTTCTGGATGCCATCCTGCGGGATAAGGATAGATGCATATTGCTTGTTGGCGGTTATAGCCGGCAGTTCGATATTGGCTTTGTCTTCGTCAGCAGTTGAAGGACTTACAACCTTGGTCAGATAATTGATGGTAGCGTTTCTTACTGCATTGCCTACCATTACGCTGCCCACAGTAGGTCCCTCTGTTCCCCACTGGTTCTTATAGGTGAGGTTTACTACAAGTTTTGCCATCACGTGGGTAAAGGTGAGCGGAACCGTCTGGTTGGTACCTGCGCTATAGGATATGCCATCTTTATTAACAGCCACCAACAGATCACTTTCCTCCTGCTTATTCACATCCATTGTATATTTTGCGGCAGTAAGGTCGGATATCAGAGCTGTAGGATAGATACCGATGAAATAATGCTTGTCGCGGTTGTTCTTCCACAGCATCTGCGGTGTAGCTATCCACGATCCGTTGGTCAGCTTGTTGATGGCATTATTCACCACCCGTTCATCTGACGGCGGTACAACAGTAGCATCGTCCGTCCAGGCATATACGCTGATTTTATCACCCTCCTCAAAGGTTTGATTGCCATCTGCATCTGTGGCAACACGTGTCATGCTGCCGATGTTGGTAGATACGGTGATATACTTGGAGGCTTCGCCCCCGATACCGTTCTCGTTGTCAGAACAACTGCCCAATGCCAATGCCATTGCCATCAGGGCAAAGAGATAAGTCTTCTTTTTCATTGTCTTTTACTTTTGATGTTTATAATTATGTTTTGTTTCTTACTTAAATGACAGAGTCGCTTAATCTTCCGGATTCAGGATTTCGCCTCGATATACCCAGCCTTCTGTCCAATCATCTATCTTCATACTCGTGAGATACATATAAGGTTTCATCTCCTCGTATTCCAGGTTTATCTGGTACTTTCCGCCAGACTTCATGATTGGGGCTTCGATATCGTAGTTGCTAACTACTCCACCAGAAGCAGTCAGTTGTATAAACAGCCGGGTGGTAAGAAAACCGTTGGCAGTCGGCATCAGACGCAGGGTTTCCGTTACCAACCTATTGCCTTTCTGTTCAATACCCTCAGGTATGTCACATTCTTCCTCTGTATAGGTCGCTGTTCCGAATGTTCCATCCTCATTCGTTTGCAGAGGCAGGATTCCATTTGCTACATTCAGCACCTTGCCTACAATAGCTGTATTTTCCGGCACTCCCTCTATGATAAGGGTCAGTTCGGCAAGCATACGGCGCATGTCGCTTTTCGTGACATAGTGCACATCCTCCTTGTCGATAACGATGTCTGTTACGCCATAATAGGCATGTTCGGGTGATGCGCTAGGATCCGAAAGTCCGAGCACCAGATGATTCATGTTGGGAATGGCTCTTGTCGCCTCACCTATTATATATGGGGCAACAAGGTTGGCAGTTGTCAGAATCCGATAATGACCTTCCTGAAGAGAGAAGCGTTGTCTTGCAATCTCCTGCGCACTTCCATACTGCTTTTCCACTACAGGTGATCCGTCATCGGCATTGAAAATCCAGAGTTTTACATCCTTCACTTCCGCACCATTATCGGCTTCATCTGCCCATGCAAGCGAAACAGACAAACCTCCACCCCCTTCGCAATCATGATCATCATGAAAGCAACTGGCCAATAGGCATGGGATACATAACAGTACCCATAACCAGATATTAAATCTTCTTTTTACTTTCATTTTTCTATCTTGTTTTATGGGTTACTAATTATACTTGCTGAAAGGCAGGTTTACTACCAGCAGCTGTCTTTTACTTGTCAAATAATCTTCCATATCTTATTCCTTCTAAAATTATCATTCAAAATCATTAAAGATGAGTACCTGACTTCCAACCAGCCAGAACTCTCTTCCGGAAATATCAGATGCATGCCTGCGCCATGGACACAAATATTTCTTTCATGGTGCAAATATAGCATTTTTCTTTCAAAAGAGGTGTCGCATTGGTAGGGGTAGGTGTCGCATTCCTACCAAATAGGTGTCGCATTGGTGGGGGAAGGAGACACCTAAGTAGTCTTTTTTAACAATTAAAATTTAAATTTGAGGTGATTTCTCTGATTTAAGCAACTTCTTCTCCGAGTCATCCTGAGCCGTTTTTTCAGGCTGTATACCTCTCCATCCAGCTGAAAAACGACCTGATTTCGGCCTTGAAAAGGCGGAAAATATGTTCTTATGTGCTCTGCACACCTTATTATATATATACCCATACCATCATAGAAAGGCATATAAATATATAAAACTTTTTCAATATTCGCTAAAAGAAAATGACAAAAAAGTTTGGTGTTTCCAAAAAAATGCATTACCTTTGCCATCATAAAATAAACAACGAAACGACATAAAAATTATGATGACAATCGAAGAATACAGAGCAGCCATCTTGCAGGCTTTGCTCGATGCTAAGAACGAGGACGGCACTCCAGCCATTACTCCAAGGGAAGCACAGGAAGCACTCAACGGATTTACCGACGACGAGTTGCAAGACGGAATCCTATGGAATTCGCCCGAAGACGTGGCATCAATTATCCTTGAGGGATAAATCACGGAAGTTATATTCAGCTACCAACAATAAGAATAGGAGCAAAGAACCCTTTTTGCGGGGTCTTTGCTCCTATTCCCATTTATACTTCCAGTTCTTCCCTTTAAAGACAGTCTTCAACAGCCCCGCAATACTTCATTTCTGTTGCAAAAGCAATAAAAAACTAAAGAATGCGACAAAAAACAAAAGAATGTGCAATTTTTCTTTCACAATTCAATTATTATTTGTAAATTTGCAGCCGCATAAACGGAAAGGGAACTTGCAAATCCCTCTTCAATCAGTTTAAAAAGATAATTTTACCGGTAAAAAAGATATATTAAATAATGAAGATAGAAAACGAAATCATCAGCTCGGTCATCGCTGCGGTGAAGGAGCTTTATGGTCAGGACGTACCTGAGAAGATGGTAGCCCTGCAGAAGACCAAGAGTAATTTCGAAGGTAACCTTACCCTCGTCGTATTCCCATTCCTCAAAATGTCGAAGAAAAAGCCTGAGGATACAGCACAGGAAATCGGCGAATACCTGAAGAAAAACTGCGCTAACGTTATCGCAGACTTCAACGTGGTTAAGGGTTTCCTCAACCTTTCTATCGCTCCTGCCGCTTGGGTAGGACTCTTGAACACCATCAACGCTGACCCTAAGTTTGGTGAGAAGCCAGTTACTGAGAACAGTCCGCTCGTCATGATTGAGTACTCTTCTCCTAACACCAACAAGCCTCTCCACCTCGGTCACGTTCGCAACAACCTCCTCGGCTGGTCATTGGCCCAGATTATGGAGGCTAACGGCAACAAGGTAATCAAGACAAACATCGTTAACGACCGTGGTATCCACATCTGTAAGTCTATGCTCGCCTGGCTCAAGTGGGGCAATGGCGAAACTCCTGAAACTTCCGGCAAGAAGGGCGACCACCTCATCGGCGACTACTATGTAGCCTTCGACAAGCACTATCGTGAGGAAATCGCAGAGCTCAAGGCTCAGTACATGAAGGAGGGCATGGACGAGGAAGCTGCCACAGAGAAAGCTAAAGTAGAAGCTCCGCTGATCAAGGAGGCTCACGAGATGCTCGTAAAGTGGGAGAACAACGACCCTGAGGTTCGTGCACTCTGGCAGAAGATGAACAACTGGGTTTACGCTGGCTTCGATGAGACTTACAAGATGATGGGTGTAAGTTTCGACAAGATATATTATGAGTCAAATACTTACCTCGAGGGTAAGAAGAAGGTAGAAGAAGGATTGGAGAAGGGTCTCTTCTTCCGCAAGGATGATAACTCTGTTTGGGCAGACCTCACCAACGAGGGTCTCGACCAGAAACTCCTGCTCCGTTCAGACGGCACCTCTGTTTATATGACTCAGGACATCGGTACTGCCGACCTCCGTTTCAAGGACTTCCCTATTGACAAGATGATCTACGTAGTAGGTAACGAGCAGAACTACCACTTCCAGGTACTCTCTATTCTGCTCGACCGCCTCGGTTTCAAGTGGGGTAAGGACTTGGTTCACTTCTCTTACGGAATGGTAGAGTTGCCTAACGGTAAGATGAAGAGCCGCGAGGGAACCGTAGTAGATGCTGATGACCTGATGGCAGAGATGATTAAGGATGCTCGCCAGACAAGCGATGAGCTTGGCAAGTTCAAGGACATGAGCGAGGAAGAGCGCCAGGAGATTTCACGCATCGTGGGTCTCGGAGCGTTGAAGTACTTCATCCTCAAGGTAGATGCCCGCAAGAACATGCTCTTCAACCCAGAAGAGAGTATCGACTTCAACGGCAACACAGGTCCTTTCATCCAGTATACCTACGCTCGTATCCGCAGCATCATGCGCAAGGCAGCAGCCGAGGGCATCAAGATTCCTGCAGAGTTGGGCGCAGATGCTCCTATCAACGAGAAGGAGATCGACCTCATCCAGAAGATGAACGACTTCGCAGCAGCCGTAGCCGATGCCGGCAACAACTACAACCCTGGCGGTATCGCTAACTACTGCTACGAGTTGACCAAGGAGTTCAACCAGTTCTATCACGACTACAGCATCCTGAATGCTGAGAGCGAGGCAGAGAAGATTACCCGTCTGGTTCTTGCAGCCAACGTGGCAAAGATCCTGAAGAACGGTATGTCTCTGCTCGGCATCGAGGTTCCAGAAAGAATGTAATATATACATAAGATATAATAACCTACAATTTAAAAATAAAAAAAATATTGACTATTTGACATAATGAGCATGGCCCTGGAGCTCGACTCCAAGGCGCATGCTCATTTCAGTTTTAGCCAATCCTTTTTGTTTTCCAACCCCAAAAAGAAAAAAGATGAATAAAATGCCCGTAAATCCTCCTTCATGGAGAAACGATACCGTTTTGCCTCTACCCAACGAGGTAAGAGCCAACGCCTGGGCTGTGGATGCCGCCTGTTCCGGCAATCCCGGTCCGATGGAATACCAATGCATCGACCTTCAGACCGGTGCCCAGGTTTTCCATTATGGTCCTATCCACGGCACCAACAACATCGGCGAGTTTCTCGCCATCGTCCACGCCCTCGCCCTGATGCAGCAGAAGGGCATTACTGACAAGATAATTTATAGCGACAGCGTGAATGCCCAGCTCTGGGTAAGCAAAAAACAATGCAAAACCAAACTGGAGCGCACTCCCCAGACCGAACAGCTCTATCAGGTCATCGCCCGAGCCGAGAACTGGCTCCGCACCCACCCCATCACCATACCTATTATAAAATGGGAAACGAAGAAATGGGGCGAGATTCCAGCCGATTTCGGAAGAAAGGGATAAAAAGGACATTTTTATGTGCCTTTCCCGAAATAATGCCCGCAAAAGCTTGCAATTTCAGATATTTTGTTTAATTTTGCAGCTATTACCGTATTAAACATACATAATCGTAAGAATGGAAATAGAAAAAGAAACAATATTATTAATGTCGAAAGGAGACAAGAAAGCATACGAAACAATGTTCCGCAGGTTCTATCCTAAGGTACATCGTTTTGTAGCCATGCTCTTGAAAAACGAAGATGATGCTGATGACGTCAGCCAGCTCATCTTCTTAAAGGTATGGAACAAACGCGAGAAGTTTGCCGATATCCAGAACTTCGATTCCTACCTCTTTATTTTGGCAAAATATACTGTCATCAACTATATTTCCTCCAAGCACATCATCCCAATAGATATTGACAGTCTGCCAGACAGATACGCCAACGAATCTTCGCCACATGACGATGTGGTGGCAAAGGATACCTAGCTGCTCATCGACATGGTGGTAGAAAGCATGCCGCAACAACGCCAGATGATTTATCGCATGAGCCGCGAACAGCATCTCAAGAACGAAGAGATAGCCCAGCGGCTGGGTATTCAGAAGAAAACGGTAGAAAATCATCTTAACCTAGCTCTTAAAGAAATAAAAAAAGCCTTATATTTGATGATTTTGTTACCTTGGCATTGGGTGTAACACCATTGAAACATGTCTTAAAAATAAATGAAGTTTTTATTATGGCAACAAAGATAAGGGATATCATAGATTATTATAGCGGGCACAATGTGCCGGATGAAATAAAAGAAAGGGTATTAGACAGGATTTCCAATACACAAGACGATAAAGAGGCGAACGAGGCATTTAGAGAATTATGGGACAAGGCTGATTCAGCCTATATGGAAGAAGAAGAAATTTCTGCTGCATACAACCGCCTCTTCGAAACAGAAGAAACAAGAGAAATAGAAAAGAAAAAATCGCTTCGAATCTTCAACTTTGCCAAACTGGCTGCCGTCTTCGTACCGCTGCTGATGCTGATTGTATTCGGCAAGCTCTACGTCCAGATGAACAACCAACTCAAGGATATAAAACTGGCAACCATGCTCCAGGAGCATACCATCAACGAAGAGAGCAAAGTCATCGCCTTGGCAGACGGAACGAAAGTAAGACTCAGCCAGAGTTCCGTACTCCTCTATCCTTCCTCTTTCAAGGGAGCAGAAGAACGCAAGGTTTTCCTGTCGGGAGAGGCATTCTTCGACATCAGGCATGATGATGCCCAGCCGTTCCACGTCAGCACTCCTCATTTCGAGATTACCGACTTGGGCACCTCTTTTACGGTTTCATCTTATTCAAATACAGATGAAGTATCTGCCACACTCAAAACCGGCAAGATAGAACTCCGCATCATAGGTCAGGAAGACAAGGTTTACAGCATGAAGCCTAACGACCAGTTAGTATATAATGTAAAGACCAAGGCAGTAAACCTCCGCAAGGTTTCGGCCGAAGAAGATGGTACAAGCTGGCGCAACAAGGAGATTGACCTGAACGATGTAACGCTGGCAGAAGCTGGTAAGATTCTGGGTAATGCATACGGAGTGAAATTCATCTTCCGTTCAAAGATTCACCAGAAGACGAAGGTTACAGTTCATTTCAACCGTGGCGAAACCCTCTCGGGAGCCATGTTTGTCCTGAAGAACCTGATTCCTGGTCTGGAATATGAAGTGAAGAAAGATGAAGTTATCATCAGGTAGGCATATATTATAATAGGTAAACAAAAGGCGCATTATGTAAAAATGATGCGCCTTTTTTCATAAAAGAGTATCTCTGCACGGGATATGAAAACAGAAATAATAACATAAACTGGAAATATCATGATAAAGAATTTGATTTTTGATTTTGGAAAAGTACTCGTAGATTACGAATACTTTGAAACGCTTGACCAGATATTCAAGACCCACGAACAGGCTGAAGAATTCTATCATCTCCTGATAGACGGCAAATGGAATGAGAATATGGATCGCGGAGATTCTTTCGAAGAAACCTTCTGCAAGATGCAGCAGCTCATGCCGCAATATAAGGAAGAAATAGCAACCGTAGCCCAGCGCTTTAACGAATTTGTAAGGGGCGAAAAAGAAGGTATGCGCACCTTGCTGACCCAGTTGAAGGCAGAAGGCTACCACCTTTACGGACTTTCCAACTGGTGCACCAAGGTTCACGAAACGATGGCACAATATCCCATCTTCCAACTTCTGGAAGGACAGGTGATTTCTTCAGAAGAGAAAATCATCAAACCCGATAGGGCTATTTATGAAAGAATCTGCCAGAAATACAATCTGAAACCGGAAGAATGCCTTTTTGCTGACGACAGAATAGAGAATGTAGAAGCCGCCCAGCGTTTCGGAATGCAGGCCATCTGCTTTGAGGATGCTGCGCAGTACGAGCGGGAATTGAGAAAAATCGTTATAAATAGTTAATAACCTTCCCGAAAGTTTCCATATATAGATTCTTTTGCTTATATTTGCACATGTTTTAAATATAAGACAGATAATGAAAGAAAGATTTAAAGTTCTGTTTTCAAAAGACGCTGACGACTTTTTGGAAAGTCTTTCACAAAAAGCAAAGGATAAGATATTGTCAAATATCCGAAAGGCTAAATATGTCTTAAATCCTAAACTCTTTAAAAAACTGGAAGGAACTGATATATGGGAATTCCGTACAAAATATGATGGAATCCAATATCGTTTGCTTGCTTTTTGGGACACTTCAACTAATTCATTAGTCGTAGCTACCCATGGGTTTATCAAGAAGGTACAAAAAACGCCAAAGCAACAGATAAAGCGAGCAGAGGAAATCAGAGCATTATATTTTAAAATGAAAAGAAAGTGACTATGGAAGAAATGAAATTTTATAGTGAAGAAGAAATGCTAGATAAGCATGTTGGAAAGATTGGAACTCCTCATCGTGATCAATTTGAGGATGAAATCAACACATTCTTAATTGGTGAAGCTATTAAGGAGGCTCGTAAAAACAAAAAACTTACGCAAGAACAGTTAGGCAATCTTATCGGAGTAAAGAAGGGACAGATATCTAAGATTGAGAATGGCAAGAACCTTACACTCAATACTATTTCCCGAGTACTTCATGCTATGGGATTACAGGCTCATCTAAATATTCCGACAGTAGGACAATATGCAATTTAAATCCTACATTTAAGATACTCATTCGAAAGAAGACAAGGGCAGAAACTCCCAGTTCAGGAAATCATACAGAACTGGGAGTTTCTGCCCTTGTCTTCTTTCGGCAACCATTAGTTCTGGATATGTGATGCTTTGCAAGAAAAAAGTCAATCATATATTATAGGTGAGAAAATAAAAAAGAAAAACACAGTTGTTTGCGAACACAAGATATTTTTTTCAGAAAAACTTCATTTTAACAGTTTTGTAATTGGGTGTAACTCTCTTTCCCGTTGTCTTCAAGACGTAACAAGCAAATTATTATTAACTTAAAAAGATAAAGTATGAATCTTAAAAGAATCTCTGCGTCATGCTTCTGTTTGCTCCTGGCAGGCCAGATGACCCTTTCGGCTCAGAACGTCAGCTTCAGCTCAAACAAGGTAACGCTTAAGTCAGCTTTTGAGAAGATTGAAAAGGAATCTAAGTACAAGATTGCCTACAACTCCTCACAGCTGGATGCTAACCGTTCGGTTACATTAACCAAGAAAAGTGATGATGTCTTTGGTATGTTGAACCAATTGCTCAAAGGTACCAATTTTACCTATGAGATGGAAGGCAACTACATCGTCATCAAGCCTCAGCAAAAAGCTAAATCTCAGGCTCATGGCAAGAAAATCAAGGTACGTGGTGTAGTGAAAGACGAAACTGGCGAGCCAGTTATCGGCGCTACCGTCATGGAGAAGGGTACCACCACCAACGGTGTTGTAACCGATCTTGACGGCAACTATACCATCGAGATTCCTGCTGACGGAATGTTGGCTGTATCATACATTGGCTGCAAGGATCAGGACATCAAGGTAAATGGTCGCGAAGTAATCAATGTTAACCTGGCAGATGATAATAAGGTATTGGAAGAAGTTGTGGTTGTAGGTTATGGCGTGCAGAAGAAGCGCGATGTATCTACTGCTGTGTCTTCTGTCAAGGCAGAGGCTCTTGCCAACAATCCTTCTACCGACTTCCGTCAGGCCTTGGCAGGTAAGATGCCTGGTGTACAGGTAACAGTACCTAGCGGAGACCCAGAGGGTAGCGTAAGCATTCGCGTTCGTGGTGTAAGTACCGTCAACGCCGGTAGCGACCCTCTCTATGTAGTAGATGGTGTTCCTATGGAGCGTGGTTTTGCCAACCTGAACACCAACGATATTGAGTCTGTTGAAGTTTTGAAGGATGCTTCTGCAGCAGCTATCTATGGTAGCCGTGGTTCTAATGGTGTAGTTCTCGTTACAACCAAGAAGGGAACCTCTGACAAGCTCTCTGTTTCTTACGATGGTTACGTAGGTGTGCAGAACGTATCAAAGAAACTCGATATGATGAACGCTTACGAATATGCAGAATTCGTAAAGGATGCACACGACAACGCATATTTGGATAAAAATCCTAACGGAAGTGCTAACGATCCTAACAGTTCACGTAAAGAAGGTTACATGAAGATTCCTGATATGTTGGTTCCATATTTGGAAGGAAAGACTAGTCTTACAGATACAGACTGGCAGGATGCAATCTTCCGTAGCGCGATGACTACCGGACACAACATTTCGCTTTCAGGTAAGTCTAACAGCATCAATTACTTCGTATCAGGTAACTATATGAAGAAAGAAGGTATCATTATCGGTTCCGACTTCGAAAAGTATGGTGGCCGTTTGAACCTCTCTGGTCAGCACAAGCGTCTGAAGTTTGGCGTAAACTTCGCTCCTTCTTACTCTGTATCTAACTCAGTAAATGCTTCTGGTGCAGACGGAATCGTTCAGTCTGCGTTGATGATGCCTCCTATTTTCCCTGTTTATAACCCAGATGGCTCTTATAATTATCAGGGTAATGGTTACTTGCGTATCGGTACCGACTACCAGATTAATGAGGTATTAAACCCTGTTGCAATGGCTCGTTTGCAGTCAAATGTTACTGATCGTATGTCTATTACAGGTAAGGCTTTTGCAGAATTGGAATTGATGAAGGGACTTTCATATAAGTTGTCTTTGGGTGGAGATTATTATGGCGCTCATAATGACCAGTATCGCCAGTCTGCTTTGCCTTTGAAGGGAAAGAATTACTATGATACTCCTTCTAATCCAAAGGGTTACAGTTCTTCTTCTTTCTTCTTCAACTGGTTGGTAGAGAATCAGCTTACTTACACTACGACAATTGATAAGAAGCACAACATTTCTGCAGTCTTGGTACAGTCTGCACAGAAAGAGACTATGAAGACTGATAATGTTACAGCAACGGATTATCCTAACGATTACATCCATACTATTAATGGTGGTACTGTAACAGAAGGTAAATCAGACAAGACACAATGGTCTATCGCTTCTTATTTGGCTCGTGTTCAGTACAACTACGAGGGACGCTACATGCTTTCTGCAGCCATTCGTGCCGATGGTTCTTCACGTTTCGGTAAGAACAACCGTTGGGGTTACTTCCCATCAGCATCTGCAGCTTGGCGTATCAGCGATGAGCAGTTCTTCAAGAATGTGAAGAAATTGTCTTTCATCAACGACATGAAGATTCGTGCCAGCTATGGTGTGACAGGTAACTTCCAAATTGGCGACTACGACCATTTGGCTACCATGTCTATTGACAACTATATTCTTGGTAATGGTCTGGCTTATGGCTACAAGCCTGATAACATCAAGCGCGATGACCTGAGCTGGGAGAAGAACCAGATGATCAACGCCGGTATCGACCTTCAGATGTTTGACGGATACCTCGGTTTATCTGTAGACTACTATAATACCAACACCTCAAACATGTTGCTTTATGTACCAGTACCTCTGTTGACAGGTTACAGCACCTCTCTCCAGAATCTGGGTAAGGTAAACAACCGCGGTTGGGAAATCGGCTTGACTTCACAGCATACATTTGCTAATGGTTTAGGTTACTCATTCAATGTTAACTATGCCAAAAATACCAACGAGGTGAAAGAGTTAGGTCCAGGTAATGCACCTATCATTTCTTCGGGTAGCGTAGGTCATGCTTATTATATTACAGAGGTAGGCAAACCAATCGGTAGCTACTATCTCTTGAAGTATGATGGTGTGTTCAAGAACCAGCAGGAACTTGACAGTTATCCACACCTTGCCAATGCAAAGGTAGGTGACTTCCGTTTCGTTGACGTTGATGGAAGTGGTGATATTGACTTGGACAAGGACCGTACTGTATGCGGCAACTACATGCCTAAGTTCACTTATGGTTTCGGTGGCAAGCTTTGGTACGGTGGTTTCGATATGGACTTTAACTTCCAGGGTGTTTATGGCAACAAGATTCTGAACTTGAACCGCCGTTACATCGACAACATGGAAGGTAACGTAAATGGTACTAAGGTAGCTCTTGACCGTTGGAAGAGTCCAGAGAATCCAGGTAGCGGTTGGGTAAACCGTGCTAACCGTAAGCAAACAGGTAGTAACGGACGTACTTCAACCTGGCATCTGGAGGGCGGTTCATACCTCCGTCTTCAGAACTTAGCATTGGGTTACACATTGCCACGCACCTTCACACAGAAGTTCAAGGTTGAGAAGATGAGAGTTTATGTTTCAGGACAGAACCTCTTTACCATCACAGACTACAGCGGCTACAACCCAGAGGTAAATGCCCGTCCATCTCAGAACCTGACTCCAGGTGAGGACTATGGTACTTATCCTTTGGCAAGAACTTATATGTTTGGTTTGAACATCACATTATAAAGAATTACACAATATGAAAAAGATATTATTTTTAGCATCTTTAGTAACTTTGCTGATGACTTCATGTGGAGACAGCTTCTTTGATTTGGAGCCAGCAAGTAAAGTAACGATTGATAAGGTGTATAAGACTGCAAGTGATTATAATGTTGCTGTAGTCGGCTGCTACGCTAAGTTGCAGTCTCAGGTAAATTTCTACAAAGAATGCTGTGAGTATCGTAGCGACAACATGGAGGTGAAAGCCCCTACAGCTGGTACTCAGGACCGTTATGACATCAACCATTTTGAAGATAAGCCTTCAAATGGTATTCTGTCTAACTACTGGGCAAACTTCAACAACAACATTTACCGTTGCAACCTGATTCTCGACCAGATTGACGGAGCGCAGTTTGATGAGACTTTGAAAAAGCAATATAAGGGTGAGGCTATGTTTATCAGAGCCTTGAACTACTTCAACATGTATCGTGTATGGGGTGGCGTTCCTGCAACAAAGCATGTAGTAAGTGCTGCAGAAGCTTTGAAGATTGCAAGATACTCTGACGAACAGATGTTCGATCTGATTGCAGGTGATTTGAAGGAGATTGTAGATAACAATTATCTTCCTGAGAAGTATTCTGCATCAGAAACAGGACGTGTAACAGCTAATGCTGCCAAGGCTCTGTTGGGTAAGGTTTATCTTACATTCCATAAGTGGAACGAGGCAAAAGATGTTCTTTCTCAACTCATCGGCAAGTATTCTCTATTGCCATCAATCGGTCAGGTATTTGATGTGAACAACAAGAACAACGCAGAGATTATCTTTGCAGTTCACTTTAATAAGGAGATCGTAAACGAAGGTCATTCTTATTGGTACGATATTACCAACTTGACCGATGAAAGCGGTCAGGCAGAAGCACTTGTAAACTGCTTTACACCAGGTGACACCCGTAAGGAGATGATTACTTATGTGAAGGCAGAGAACAAAGCCTATCTGATGACTAAGTTCCTGGATACCAATAATGTATCATTCAATCAGGTAGGTAATGACCAAATTCTTCTCCGTTATGCTGACGTACTTTTGATGTATGCAGAGGCATTAAACGAACTTGGATATGATGCTTCAGAAGGTTCTATCGCATTGAAGCAATTGAATGCAACCAGAACAAGAGCAGGTCTTACTAAACTGACAGCTGCTGATGTTCCTACACAGGAAAGCTTCCGCAAGGCTATTCTCGATGAGCGCCAGAAAGAGTTCCCATACGAGGGTCATCGCTGGTTCGACTTGGTTAGAATGGGATATGCTAAGAGCGTATTGGCTATACAAGGTTTGAACATTCAAGATTATCAACTCCTTTTCCCTATTCCTCAAACAGAAATCGAAAAGGTTGGAGATTCTAAAATCTTGTGGCAGAACCCAGGCTACGATAAATAAAACATTTCATTTCAAGAGGGCTCCGGTCCTCTTGAAATCTATAGTATAAATAAGTATCGTTTTTCCTCATCTTATAAACTAAAATAAACAATGAAAAAGATATATATCCTTTCCGTATTGTGCATGCTTTCTTCTATAAGCTTTGCACAAAGTAATCTGAAAGAGATTCTTAAGAATTTCAATAAGCCTGCAAAAGAAAATGTTATGGTCGTTTCTCATCGTGGAGACTGGCGTAATGCTCCTGAAAACTCTATTCAGGCATTCCAGAACTGTATCGACATGGGTGTTGATATGGTTGAGTTGGACTTGAAAAAGACAAAGGATGGCGTTCTGGTTCTGATGCACGATAAGAAGATTGACCGAACCATGAATGGTAAGGGATTCCCAGAGAATTATACTCTTGATTCTTTGAAGATGCTCCACCTGAAGAATGGTGTAGGCTGCAAGACCCGCCATCAGATTCCAACATTCCGTGAGGTAATGGAACTCTGCAAAGGCAAAATCATGGTGAATGTTGACAAGGGCTACGACTACTTCGACGATGCCATGAAGGTATTGAAAGAGACTGGTACAGTTGACCAATGCATCATCAAGGCTGAACTTCCTTACGAGGTGGTAAAGGCTGAGCATGGTGATGTTCTCGACAAGATGATTTTCATGCCTGTAGTTAACCTCGGCAAGCCTGGTGCAGAAGAGGTAATCGACGGTTACATCAAGAACATGAAGCCAAAGGCTTACGAATTGGTATTCAAGACTGATGATGCCAACACTCGCCGCCTGATTAAGAAAGTACGTGATAGTGGAGCAAGAGTTTTCATCAATACACTTTGGCCTGAGCTTTGCGGTGGACATGATGATGATCGCGCCGTAGAACTCAAACAGCCAGAAGAGAGCTGGGGATGGATTGTTGGTCAGGGTACCAAGATTATCCAAACAGACCGTCCTGCTTTGCTTCTTGATTACTTGAGAGCCAAGAAACTTCATAAGTAAAATTCAATAGGTTTCGCATATATGTTCAAAAGGTTAACAAGTTTAGGTTTGTTGTGCATGCTTGCTATTGCAAGTTATGCACAGCACCTAAATGAAATCCTCTCAGAATTATCTGCTCCTGCCAAGCAATCAGTCTTGGTGGTTTCGCATCGTGGCGATTGGCGTAATGCTCCAGAAAACTCACTTCAGGCATTTCAGAACTGCATAGACATGGGAGTAGACATGGTTGAACTGGACTTGAAGAAAACCAAGGATGGAGAACTTATCCTGATGCACGACAATACGCTGAACCGCACAACCAATGGTACAGGAAAACCGGAAGACTATACGCTGGCTGAACTGAAAAAACTCAGGTTGAAGAACGGCGCAGGCTTCCTTACCCGTCATAAGATTCCTACACTTAGAGAAACCATGTTGCTCTGTAAGGGAAAAATTCTGGTGAATGTTGACAAGGGCTACGAATACTTTGAAGATGTTCAAAAGATTCTTGAAGAAACCGGTACGGCTAACCAATGTGTTGTCAAGGAAAAGATACCTTATCAAACGATTAAGGAACAGCATGGCGATATTCTAGACAAAGTAATTTTCATGCCTAAGGCAGACTTATGCAAGCCAGAGGCAGAAAGCATTATCGACAGTTACTTGCAGAATGAGAAACCTCTAGCGTTTGAGGTTAGATTTTCTCAAGTAAACGATAAGGTATTTGAACTGATTAAAAAGCTAAACGACAACGGCATCAAAGTATTTGTCAACGCCTTATGGCCTGCACAAAATGCTGAGCACGATGATGATAGGGCTGTTGAACTGAAACAACCTGATGAAAGTTGGGGATGGCTTATCCAACAGGGATTCAAACTGATTCAGACCGATCGCCCTGCCCTGCTTCTCGATTATTTGAGAGCAAAGAAACTTCATAAATAACAACTAAGGATTATATGTTTAAGAAAATAATAGACTTCTATAAGGTTTCGGAACCGATTCCGGCTAAAGCCTCAACACCTGAGGAAAACGAAAGAAAGCTGAAACGTCTGCAATGGGCTACTTTCCTTTCTGCTACCATAGGATATGGTACATATTATGTGTGCCGACTCAGCCTGAACGTAATCAAAAAACCGATTGTAGATAATGGCGTATTCTCAGAAACTGAGCTCGGTATCATAGGCTCTGTCTTGTTCTTCACTTACGCTATCGGTAAGTTTACCAACGGTTTCCTTGCTGACCGAAGCAACATCAAGCGACTGATGTCTACCGGTCTGCTCGTTACAGCCTTGGTGAATCTGGCTTTGGGCTTTACCAATTCCTTCATCCTCTTCGCAGTTTTGTGGGGATTGAGCGGATGGTTCCAGTCGATGGGAGCTGCCTCTTGCGTGGTAGGTCTCTCCCGCTGGTTTAACGATAAGAACCGAGGAACGTTCTACGGATTCTGGAGTGCGAGCCATAATATAGGTGAGGCGATGACCTTCATCTTTGTGGCTTCCATCGTGAGCGCCTTCGGATGGCAATATGGTTTTATCGGAGCTGCGATAGTAGGTTTGGCGGGCGTTGTCCTGCTCCTTACTTTCTTCCACGATACACCTGCCAGCAAAGGTGTTACCCTGCCGGGTATCAAGGTAGAGGAAAAGAAACAGGATACGGAATCTTACAACAAGGCACAGAGTGCGGTTTTGAAGAATCCGCTCATCTGGATTCTGGCCTTGAGTAGTGCTTTCATGTATATCAGCCGCTATGCTGTTAACAGCTGGGGTATCTTCTATCTTGAGAACGAGAAGGGATATACTACGATTGATGCCAGCTTCATCATCTCTATCAACTCTATCCTGGGTATTGTGGGAACCGTATCATCCGGTTTGGTATCGGATAAGATTTTCAAGGGCAACCGTTATTTGCCAGCCGTTATCTTCGGCTTGCTGAATGCGTTGGCGCTCTGTCTGTTCCTGCTGATTCCGGGCCATCATCTCTGGGTTGATGCTACGGCGATGGTACTGTTCGGTTTGAGCATCGGCGTGTTGCTTTGCTTCCTCGGTGGTTTGATGGCGGTAGATATTGCGCCTAAGAATGCATCGGGTGCTGCTCTTGGCGTTGTCGGCGTAGCGAGTTATGTAGGTGCCGGCATCCAGGACATCATGAGTGGTCTGCTCATCGAGGGCAACAAGCATCTGGTAAATGGCGTAGAAACTTACGACTTTACCTACATCAATTATTTCTGGATTGGCGCAGCCCTGATGTCTGTCTTGATGACTTGCATCGTCTGGAAGGCGAAGCCAAAGACTGTTTAAGAAATAAACGAAGCTATCATCAAAATACTCTTCACTCTTCACCTTTCGGCCGGAAACCCCTGTGTTTATCGGCATTTCGAGGGGTGAAGAGTTGTTTTTATCTCTTCACCCACTCTTCACCACTCTTCACCTTCAGGAACGGAAACAGAGGCGAAAGACTGATAGGTGGATTGCAAATCAGCCAGAACTGAAGGGTGAAGAGTGGTGAAGAGTAGGTGAAGAGTGCCCGAATACTCTTCACCCCTCAGAATGCCGATAAACACAGGGGATTCGGGGCTTTTGGTGAAGAGTGAAGAGTATTTGGCAGGAAGCCTATACGAAAACAAAATAAAGGAGGTTTCGATAACTGTTCCAGTAAAACAGCCAACTAGCGACAAATGCGCTAGTCGGCTGTTTGCAGTTTTCCAGTTGGCTGTTTATATTTTGCCAGTTGGCTATTTCCGGTTCTCGCATCAATCATCGCAAGTACTTACATCGACTATCGTAAGTACTTGCGTTAAAGAACGATATCAGTTATTTAAACAAATCATCCATTGTAACGACACTTTGTACCCGACCGGCATATTCGTTGAACTTAAGTCCATAAGTAGTAACCAATGTAAGATGCAAGGAACTTCTGCATTTCGTTTCTTCAGCAAACGTACTCAGTTTATGGCGCAGATTCTTGTCATAAGCAGCATTAATGGAGAAATCATCCTCACAGAATTTCATTTCACAAACATTGATGATACGGTCGGCTCTGTCAATAATCATATCTATCTGCGCACCATCTTTCTCTTTTCTGCTTTTCCAGGGACTCGCCTCTGTCTGCACTCCACTAATACCGAGTGCCTGCTTGATTTGTGGCAGATGATAATAGCAAAGAGATTCAAAGGTAAAACCTCGCCATGCTGTCAGCTCAGGTGTCAGCAGGTTGTCTTGCCAGAAATGCGGATTTGTCGTCTTTCTGCCATCTATGAATGACAAATAGAATTTGCTGTAGAAATCTGTCAGACGGAAATATACCTCACGCTTGGGATAATCATACTTAACATACGATGTTATGAAATCACTCACTTCGAGTGATTTTAATGTAGCTGAAAGTCCACCGCCATCAGGCATTTTTGTAAGCGAAACGATTTCTTTTCGCGTATATCCCTGTCTTTTTTGAGCCAGAAGGCGCACGATAGTCATGCAATCCTCCGCATTAGTAAAGAGAGAAGAATAGAGGCGGTCGAACTCTAAGCCGAGTTTGGCTGCAGGTTCGAAGAAAAGCCTGTCCATATTCTGAGCCAGACTTTTGCCTTTCTGAAGCATGGAAATATAATAAGGAATGCCACCTGTAGCCATATAACATTGTATCTGGTTAAACTTAGACATCACGATGTTGTTAGCCTGATAGTATTCTTCGCATTCGCCCAACGTAAACGGGCGCAACTTGATTTCATCAGTTGTGCGATCAAACAAACCGCCTTTGTTGTTTAATAGCTTGTCTGAAATCCATGACGTGGCAGAGCCGCAGACGATAAGCATGATATTCTGCTTTCCTGCAGCCCATCCATTCCAAAAATGCTCTAATGCTGTAACAAATCCCGAGCGGGGAGTGTCAAGCCATGGCAATTCATCTATGAATATCACCTGACGCTTGTCTGCATCTTGCTCTTCCAAGAGATTGATGAGTGCATCAAAAGCTTCGAGCCAAGAGGATGGCACCTTCTTACCCTTGCTGCCATAGCGAACAAGACTGGAGTAAAAGCTAGTCAACTGTTGCTCCATTATTTTTTGACCACTCAACTCGTAAGGAGATAAACCCGTATGGTAAAAGCTCATTTTATCCTGAAACAATTCTCTTACGAGAAAGGTTTTTCCGACCCTTCTTCTACCATATATTACTGCAAAAACAGGTTTATTTTCCTTGTAAAGATCCAGGAGTTCCTTAATCTCCTGCTTTCTTCCGATAATTTTCTGTGCCATAATCCTTTCGTTTATTTTGCTGCAAATATACAAAAAATATCGTTTCGAGCAAAATAAACGCACGCTATTTTGCTCGAAATGGGGTAAAAATACCATTTCGAGCAGAATTTACTTAGCATTTACGAACCGATACTTCACTTTCGCCATCGGATAATTATCGTTCAGACAGCAGATGAATATCAATTTCTAAACATTAATTATTTATCCAACACACTTAAATTCTGATAGAACCAGACGTTCATCTGATTGGCTCCACGATGATTCCAAGCATAGTAAGGAATCAGAGTCAACACATTGTTCTTGACAAATACGCCATTGGCACCCTCTTCCAGAATCTGGGCATCAGCCTTGATGGCCTTGACAGAGAAGGCTGGAGCACCCTTGGTCTCGGTGTTCTGAATGCTGTAGTTATCTACCAGCGAGAAGGCAGGCTTCTTGGCCATGACGGCACGGAGTACTGGCTCGTTCTGATTATCCACAGCCTCAGCGCAATATACCAATGGTCCACGCTCTACGGCAACCTTACCCTTATCATCTGCTACCTTACCGTTAGCTACAACTGTACGGATAGGCATATCAAAATGGATGCGGATTACATCGCCCTTCTTGATGTTCTTGACAGGGAGATAACCCTTGTTGGCATCGAGATCAGCCTCTACAGCCTTGCCGTTTACGGTTACTGTGTAAGCAGGCTTCTCTGCATCGCTATACTTGTAAAGATCGCTAGGTACTACCTGATTGCGAACCCATCCAGGAATACGGACCAAGAGGTTGGCATTCTTCACACCGCTCTTCTTCACAGCAATCTTGATATCGCCGTTCCAAGGATACTCGGTAGTCTCCTCCAGAACCACATCCTTGCCATTCACCTTGATGGTAGATGTATTACCGGCAAAGAGGTTTACATAGATGTTGTTATCCTTCACACCATAGAGATAACCCGGCACAGAAGGGATGAAGCGGCTCAGGTTACTTGGGCAGCAGGCACATCCAAACCAAGGCTGGCGGGTGGTGTTGCCATCGGCATTGAAGGCATACTTACCATCGCTAGACAATGGGTTTGGATAGAAGAAACGACCACCATCCATACTCATACCCGAGATGACACCATTATATAAGGTACGCTCCATGCAGTCGATATACTTGCTCTCGCCGTGAAGCAGGAACATGCGCTCGAAGAGGTAAACCATAGAGATGGCTGCACAGGTTTCATTATAGGCAGTCATGTTTGGCAACTCATAGTTCTCGCCGAAAGCTTCACCTGCATGACGGGCACCTACACCACCTGTAAGGTAATACTTCTTGCCAACGATGTTTTCAAAAATGCGGTCGATGACCTTCATATAGGCAGAATCCTTGGTTAGGGCAGCCACATCGGCAATACCAGCATACATATAGCCGGCACGAACAGCATGACCTACCGCCTCTTTCTGCTCCAGGATAGGAGCCTGGCTCTGAGAATATGGGTTGCGGATATGCGTCTTGCCACGATAGTCGAGCAGATACTTAGCCTCATCCAGATACTTCTTCTCACCGGTCAGGGTATAGAGACGAGCCAAAGCCATCTCTGCAATCTGATGTCCCGGAACGATGGTAGTCTGTCCAGGCTTAGGACCTACTTCCTTTACCACACAATCGGCATAGCGCTTGGCGATATTCAGGAACTTGGTGCTTCCGGTAGCCTGATAGTGAGCGCAGGCTGCATCTACCATGTGACCGAGGTTGTAAAGCTCGTGGCTCGCCTCCTCGTCCTTGACCCAACGCTTATTTCCCGACCACTGGTGTGGATGCTTTGGATTGATGGTACGGGCGGTATAGAGATAGCCATCTGGCTCCTGTGCCGCAGCTACCACATCGAGCACGCTGTCGATGTAAGCCTTCAACTTCTTGTTCGGATAAGTCTGGAGGATGTAGCTGGCACCTTCGATGGTCTTATAAACATCGGTATCATCGAAAGAGAATCCCATGAACTTGCTCACATCCCACTCCTTGGTGTTCAAGCCCGGGTGGTTAGGATGCTGCAGGGTATAGGCAGCCATATCGAAATTCTTGTAACGGTGCTCGCTCTCACATTTGCTGAAAGCCAATGGCACGGTTACTTCTCGGGCAGCCTTCAAGCGGGCACCCCAGAAAGTATTCTGTGAAATCTTCACACTGGTGAATGGCACTTGAGTAAATGGATAACCATTGCCCAATGTCTTTGCATTCTTCGCCATGGTTGGCACAACTACGGCTGCCGAAAGCAATACTGCTGAAATTAATCTCTTCATTTTCAAATAGGTTTTATTAATTTTATATTATTGTTTGTTATTTCGGTTGCAAAGATAAGAAAACTTTCCGACTATAGTGTATAATAAACAATAAAAAGCAGGTAATTATCAGTCAAACACCTATATTTATATCATATTTAACTCTTTTTTTTGTTACAATCGTTTTTTTATCTTACCTTTGCAGTCAAATTAGAAATACAATAATATATCAAATATGAATCATCTTCCATATCGTGCCATCGCCCTTGATCTGGATGGCACCCTGACCAACCACGACAAGGTGGTTACCCCGAAAACCCGCGAAGCGCTGCTCCAGGCAGAAGCCGAGGGTGTTGTTATCATCCTTGCTTCAGGCAGACCGACCTACGGCATCGAACCGGTGGCAGAATGTCTGGAACTGGATAAACGAGGCGGATACATCCTATCTTATAATGGCGGCAACATCGTGAATGCCAAGACTGGCGAAAAACTCTTCGCCCAGTTCCTGCCTGATGAGGTGATACCTATATTATATAGGTACGCGAAGGAGAAGAACCATGCCCTGCTGGGATATGCCGGCAACGAGATTATCACCGAGATGCCCGACGACCAGTATGTGAAGGAAGAATCGCGTATCAACAAGATGAACATCCGAAAGGTAGAAAACCTGTTCGAAGCCCTGGAGCCTCACCCTACCAAGCTCCTCATGACAGGCGACCCGGCAGATATGCTCAAGGCAGAAAACGAGCTTTCAGAGATTCTGGGCGACAGGATGGACATCTTCCGTTCAGCCCCATTCTTCCTGGAACTGGTTCCTAAAGGCATCGACAAGGCAAAGTCCCTGCTCCGCCTTCTGTCGAAAATCAATCTCACCCCAGCCGATATGATTGCTTTCGGAGATGGCTACAACGACTTGAGCATGCTGAAACTGGCAGGCATGGGTGTAGCCATGCAGAATGCAGCACCAGAGGTTAGAGCCGAAGCCGACTACATCACGCTTTCCAACGAAGAAGATGGCGTAGCTGCTGCTTTGGAACATTTCTGTAAAAAGGATTTTTAAAAGTAAAAAGGTAAAAAAGTAAAAAGGTAAAAAGAAACTAGGGAGATTATACCCCGCTAGGCTTTTTTACCTTTTTACTTTTTTACCCTTTTACCTTTCAACAATCAGTCCACCCTTAGGCTGCATGACTACCTTCAGGTTTCCCTTCTTATCCACCTTTACGGTTTTCATCTGCGATACTGGCCAGAGAGCCTTCTTGTCCTTGCTGGCAGTTTCATGATAATAGGTAACACTCTTGCCGGCAAGCATTGGCAGATTCAGGGTGAGCTTCATCACCTGGTCGGTGCCGTTCAAACCAGCCACATACCATTTATCACCATGGCGACGGGCAACAACGGCATATTTTCCAGGATAACCGGCGATGAATTTGGTCTCATCCCAGGTAGTAGGAACGCTCTTCAGGAAATCAATCTCGTGCTGAGGAAGCTCAGAGAGATTGTTCGGATAGATGGCGATACATTGGATAGCTGCCTGGTTCATGATAGCCGAAGCCATCTCGAAAACATCGGTGGTATAACGGCGATGACGACTCTTGTTATCCTTGGAGAGATACTTGTTCATGATGGTACCACCCCAATCCATCGCAGCCACAGCGTTGCGGCAGAATGGATGCATGGTCAGTTCGAAAGCCTCCTGCTTGGCATGATACTCAGAGAAGAATACATTCTCAGAAGCCAGGACTGCCTCGCTGGAAACATAATTAGGATACATGCGCTCCCAACCTCTAGGCAAGGTACAGCCATGGAAGATAACCTGAATGCCGTAATCGTTGGCATCACTCAGGATGTCTTCATACTGCTGCATGGTATGCTGCTTGTCGCCACCAAAGAAATCTACCTTGATGCCCTTGATGCCGATACTCTTCATCCAGGCCAGCTCCTTCTTGCGGGCCACGATGTTATCCATGATGCCACGAGGACCCTGAGGTGCATCGTTGGCCACTCCATTGGAATTATACCAGAGCATCAGACTCACATTCTTGCTCTGCGCATACTTGCTCAACTCTGCTATCTTGTCTCTACCAATCTGGGTATCCCAGAGCGCATCAACCAGCACATATTCATATCCCATGGTAGCAGCCAGGTCGATGAACTGCTTCTGGTCGTTATAGTTGCAGGATTCATCCTGCCAGATGAGCCAACTCCAGGTATACTTGCCTGTTCCGTATTTCCGGGAAGCCTCGAATCTAGGCTCTACTACATCGTATGGAATGGTGGTCTCTACCAATGGCTTCAGATCAGAACCCACGGTAATGGTACGCCAAGGAGTGGAACCCGGAAGAATGAAGGCGCCCGATGTAGAACCGATGCCATCTGCCTCCTTCTCCATTGGGAAGGCAATCTGATAACCCTTAGCAGCATCGTAATCGCTGATGTGACAACCCGGATAGTTGCCGTGAGTACCAGTCTCGCTGACCAAAACCCAGCCATCGCCGCCTACCTTGAAGAGGCAAGGGAAAGTATAGCCATGGCCATAACCCGACTTGGCTGTAAGAGGCTGATCCACCTTATAATCCTCCTCATAACTTGGTTTGGTACGGGCAAAACCGATGAGCGGATCCGACTGTGGACAGAGGTAAGTAGTGGTTACCTTAGGAAGATTGAAGGCAGTCTTCTCCTCATTCACGATGAGATGCTGAGCCTTCAGTTGATCAAAAGTATAACGGAATGCCACATCGTTGTTGCTTACATTGAAAGTAATCGTCATTGGCTGCTTCTTACCGTTGATGTATGTCACGTTGAGCTGGTTGGCATGATAATCTACATGCGAAAACTTGGCGGTGCGGAGGTCATAGCTCTTCTCCACCTTTATCTCATTCTTGCCCTGATAGGTCAAGTCCTGACTGAAATCGCCTACATTGGCAAGGAGTCCGAGCTGTGATTCCTCCATCATTCGCTTGCCTGCATAGTCGATGGAATAATAGAGTTTACCATCGCGGTCTTCTACCACGACATTCAACTTACCATCAGGAGAACTGACAGCATTCTTCTCTGCGTATGCACCGATGCTCGCCATCAATGCCAGCGCTACTGCTAAAACGTTTTTCTTCATTTCAAGATAAAAGTAATTAGTTTATTTGTTACTATGTTTTTATGCCGCAAAGTTAAGCAATATTATCGAATAAACAAAAATTAAACCGAATTATTTTGTACTTTCTTCAAATAATAGTAACTTTGCACGAAATAAACTATACACATATCAGCAGTTATGTTACAACTTGACAATTTCTATAAGGCTCGCTTCGTGCTGAGCAAGGTAATAAGAAAGACTGAGCTGGTTCACACGCCAAGAATCAACCCAGAGAGTGATGTTTATTTGAAGCCAGAGTGCCTGCAGAAGACCGGTTCGTTCAAGATTCGTGGTGCTTACTATAAGATTTCACAACTCACCGATGAAGAAAAGGCGAAGGGTGTGATAGCCTGTTCTGCGGGCAACCATGCACAGGGTGTAGCGCTGGGAGCTACAGCCATGGGCGTCAAGAGCCTCATCTGTCTGCCAGAAGGTGCTCCTATCTCCAAGGTAGAAGCAACCAAGCGACTGGGTGCTGAAGTCTGTCTGGTACCTGGCGTTTACGATGATGCCTACCAGAAGGCGCTGGAACTGAGAGATGAGCATGGCTACACCTTCGTTCATCCTTTCGATGATGAGAATGTCATCGCCGGGCAGGGCACCATTGGTCTGGAGATTCTCGACCAGTTGCCAGATGTAGAAGCTGTCGTCGTTCCTGTAGGTGGCGGCGGACTTATCTCTGGTGTAGCCTTTGCCATCAAGTCGCTGAATCCTAACGTCAAGGTATATGGTGTTCAGGCAGAAGGAGCAGCAAGTATGGTACAGAGTCTGCACGATCATAAACAGGAGAAGTTGCCTTCTGTAGCGACCGTTGCTGATGGTATTGCCGTAAAGGAACCGGGCAAGATTACTTTTGAAACCTGCTCCAACTATGTTGACGAAATCGTAACCGTGAGCGAGGATGAGATTTGTGCAGCCATCCTGAAACTCATAGAGAGTGAGAAGATGGTAGCCGAAGGCGCCGGTGCGGCCAGCGTGGCAGCCGTGATGTACAACAAGGTTCCGGTGAAGGGCAAGAAAACCATCTGCGTGGTAAGCGGCGGTAATATCGACGTAACCATCCTGAACCGCGTCATCACCCGTGGTCTTGCCAAGAGCGGCCGTCTCTGCACCATCGAGATGGAGCTGGATGACAAACCGGGCGAATTGGTAGAGGTCTGCTCTGTCATCGCCGGATTGGGCGGTAATATCACCGGTGTTCACCACGACCGTTCTGCCAACCGCAACAAGGTGAATGCCTGCGTTCTCCGCCTCACCATGGAGACTCGCGACGAGGAACACGTAAAAGAAATCAAGGAGGCTTTGGAATCAAAGGGATTCCATCTCTGGATTGTTTAATGTTAAATGTTAAGTGTTGAATGTTGAATTATACATTGTAAATTATTCATTATAAATTATAAATTGAAGATTATGAACGCAATTCACACAGACAATGCGCCTGCAGCTATCGGTCCATATAGCCAGGCTATCGAAGTAAATGGTTTTGTTTTTGCATCAGGTCAGATTCCTATCGACCCTGCAACAGGCAATTTCGTAGAAGGTGGCATCAAGGAGCAGACTCGCCAGAGCCTCACCAACGCCCAGAACATCCTGAAGGCAGCAGGTACCGACCTTTCTCATGTGGTTAAGACTACAGTTTATCTGAACAGCATGGACGATTTCGCAGCCATGAACGAGGTTTATGCCGAGTTCTTCAGCAAGCCATATCCAGCCCGTTCTGCCGTAGCTGTAGAGAAGTTGCCAAAGGGCGCCCTCGTAGAGGTTGAGGTTTTGGCAGCCAAGTAATTCTTCCTTTTTTCTATCAGGAAGTAAACATTCAAGGTGAAAATATTCTTTAGATGGTATCAAGCATTACATTAAAGAATCTGATTATAGGCTATCGTTCGAAGCATCAGCTCCGGGCGATAGCCTCACCTGTTCATGCCTCGCTCCAAGCCGGTGAACTGACCTGTCTCATCGGAGCCAACGGAGTGGGCAAATCTACCTTACTCAGAACTTTAGCCGGATTTCAGCCAGCGCTTGATGGCGAAATTCTGATTCAAGACAAATCTCTTTCTGATTTCTCTGCCCAGGAACTCGCCAGAGAAATCAGCATCGTTCTCACATCGAAGACTGACCATGCCCAGCTCTCTGCCGAAGAGATTGTTGGCATAGGCCGTTCTCCCTATACCGGTTTCTGGGGCACATTATCTGCTGCCGACAAGCAGATTGTTGCTTCTGCTCTTCAGGAAACGGGCATTCAGCATCTTGCCCAGAGAAACATCAGCGAACTGAGCGATGGTGAGCGCCAGAAGGTAATGATAGCCAAAGCCTTGGCGCAGCAAACCCGCATCATCATCCTGGACGAGCCAACCGCCTTCCTCGATTTCCCCAGCAAGATAGAAACCCTACAGATGCTCCGCCATCTGGCGCACGAACAGCATAAATCCATATTACTGTCAACCCATGATGTAGAGTTGGCGCTCCAGCTCTCCGACCGTCTCTGGCTGATGGAAGAAAGCCGTTTCTCTATCGGCACTTCTAAAGAGTTGGCTGCCGATGGTTCCTTATCCAGATTCATCAATCGTGACGGCATCCGATTCAACAAGGATTCCCTCCGCATCGAAATCAAATGAGTTTTCGTAATTGATTTTTTCTATGGTTGCTCGCAAGCACATGAAGAAAAATTCTCAAGTGGTTCAGTTTGCTAACTCAAGTAGCTCAATCTGCTAACTCAAGTAGTTCAGTCAGCTAACTCAAGTAGCTCAGTCAGCGAGTTCAGACGTTTCAGTTAGTTGATGCAGACGTCTCGGTAAGCCTACGGATACGGCTCCGTTAGCCTACGCAGCCATATCTGTAACCCGATGCAGTCATATTCGTAACCCAGCGCAGCCATATCCGTGACCCAGCGCAACCATATTCGTAACCCAGCGCAACCATATTCGTAACCCAGCGCAACCATATTCGTAACCCAGCGCAGCCATATTCGTGAATAAGTTTTAGATAATTATCTATCATCCATCACGATTTACATACACCACGCGCATTAATACACTAATATACAGATACTTAAATAGCGTGATAGATACTCCGAAAACGGGAATATCCATCACGCTATACAGAAGAGATAATTACCTCATTATCAAACGTTTAAAGATTTGAAAAGAGGAAACGTGTAAAATCTAGCACTTTGAAAGCTAGGATACGTACAACAACAAGAATACCAAGAAGTTATGAGACGTAAAATCTATAGTCAATTATTAAGATGGAAATCAGACGATAATGGGCAGAACGCATTGCTCATTGATGGGGGCACGACGTATTACCTATCGACTCCTTACGTCATTCACACCTCAGACTTAGCGGAAAAAGATGGGATAGTATATCTGCCACTCTATATGACACCCCTGCTATAAACAAGAGCTAGAAGAGGGCGTGCAAAGACTATATCTTGCACACCCTCTTCTCTTTTCCGATTCCTACAATATCTCCAACTGATCCTTTACCGCCTTATAACAGCGGCGGGAAACCGTGATTTCCTCATGGTCGAAAGGAGGAGAAAAGATGCAGCGGAGCGTATAATTCTCGATGCAGAGAAGATAATCGAGATTGATGATGCAATCCTGACGAACCTGAGCCAGAGAAGGCGACATGGAAAGGATGGTCTTTGCCGTGGCCTGCCTCTTCAATTTATAAACCTGCCCATTCGACAACTTCAACTGCCAAAGATGAGTAGCCTCATCAAAAGTGCAACTGAACACATCATCGGGCTTCAACATCAATAAACCCGAAATGGTCTGAATGGCAAGACGCTTGGCTGCTGTTCCCAGCATCCCATTCATTCCCGAAAAATCCTGAGCCTTCTGAGAAGCCAAGGCGGATTCAGAAGGACAGGAAGAGGACTCTGGAACGGAAGAAGCATCTTCATCCACATCATCTCCATCTTTCATTTTCTGCCGGATTCGGTCTACCACCAGTTCAAACTCATCCTGCTGATAAGGTTTCAACAGGAAATCGAAGGCAGAGGCTCTGAGCGCATCAATCATATACTTATCGAAGGCGCTGTAAAATACTACGATAAGTTCCATCGGAATTTCATCTCTCAGAGATTGCAACACCTCAAAACCCGTCTGTCCAGGCATTTCGACATCGATGAACAGCACATCGGGCTGTATGCTCATCACCAGATTCTTTGCCGATACCGCCGAAGAGGATGTGGCAATCACCTCAAAATCTTCCAGAGTTGCCAAATCATCCTGCAACCTGTGGATGCTCTGTGGTTCATCGTCCACAATCACAACCTTAATTCTATCTTGCATGTTATTTCGTTTTAAATTCTTATGAAAAGTTTCTTACTTAAAGACATTATAATCGTAATTACATGGAACTCCGATACTTACACATATTCCTCTATTTCTGATACCACCCTCCTCTTCTGATGCTCCTCTGTTGCTCTGCATCTTGAAAAACATCTTGCGTTCGTTGCTTGCATTAAGCATTTCGATGGTACTATTCAGAATTCTCAATCCGGTTCCCGTACTGGCAGCACAATTTTTCTTTTTCTTGCCAACGGTACCCGAAACTCCACATCCGTTGTCTGTAACATCTATGCGGAGCATATCGTCCTCAACCCAGATGTTTACATCCAGCAAAGGCTTATCTTCCGTCTCTTTCATTCCCACAAAAGCATGTTTCAAAGCATTCTCTACAGGAATCTGGATAATCATAGACGGCAGCATGAGCTTCATATCCACATCCTTGGCAACATGGAACTGAGGCATCGGAAGGAACGGATTGGTTTCATGGCGAAGAGTAGAATAGCTCGTCACCATCTGCAGTTCCTCTTCCAAACTTACCGCCATCTTATCGCAAGAAAGCAAGTAGGCACGCAGTACCTGTATCAGGAGCTGAAGCGGTTTGACATTAACCCCCTTCGGAAGATTAGATACGAAGATATTGAGCACATTAAATACAAAATGAGGCGAGAAACGATTGCGCACATTCTCCATCTTCAGAGCCATCATCCGGTTCATCTCCTCATGATGCTGATGCTTGCTGCGCATCCATTTGTAACGGATGAAAGCGATGAGAGCCAACACGCTCATTACCAGCAAGCCGATAATCAGGAGCAGGATGACTCTAAAGGATCTTACCTCTGCTTGCGTGGTGCTAAGGGATAAATCACGGCGAACGATGGCCGTATCCTGCTTGAATCTCAATTCATTCTCCTGAACATTCGAAACCATCGTGGCGTTACGGAGCGAATCGTCGTACTGATTCATCAGTTTCTGATATTGCAGAGCCTTGGCATATTGTCCCTTGCGCTCACAAAGAGCCGCCAGTCCCTTATGATAAAGGTAAAGATAATTAGGCGACATCTTGGAGAGATCGTATGGCTTGTTCAAAATCTCAGTAGCCTTCGCCAGACTATCCTGCTTCAGAGCCAGAGATGCATTCAACCCATCCACATAGAATTGCACATCGCTCTGCATGGAGGGCTGGGCAAAGAAGAATTTCGTGGTAAGAGTCAGATATTTCTGTGCAGAATCCAACCGGTTGAGCTCCAGATAAGTCTGTCCGAGATTAGCATCAACAATAGCCGTCGCCAGGGGCTGTTCCATCTGCCGTGTAGCCTTTTGAGCCTTCAGGAAGCATTTCAGAGCCTCAGCCGGTTTTTCCTGACTGCTGTACACATTTCCCCAACTGTTGTAAAAGAAATGAACATCTTTCGGATTCTTTGGCGGATACAGGCGTTCAGCCTTCTGGAAATAATGATGCGCCAGCTGATAGTTCTGCAAATCATTATAAACCTGTCCCAGTCCTGAGAGAATACTGTTCTGGGCTTCATGCTGATTCAGAGAATCTGCCAGGAAATAGGCACGGCGATACCAGGAAGAAGCATCCGCCAGCTTACCCATCTGTCTTGACGCATCGGCAATATTGATACATACATCAATCGCCTCGCCGCAACTGTCAAGGTTCATGATTTCATGATAAGCTTTCTCATAATAAATTAAAGCCTCCTTCCTTTTGCCGGAAACCAGCAAAAGTATGCCTTGCAGATTATCAGCATAAGAAAGAATTCTGTTGTCAGGAGTTTGTTTGCAATAAGCGTTAACCGAATCTATCAACGACTGGCATTGGGCATCAGCCCCCTTCATATAATAACATTTAGCTATTAATAATTTTTTCCATTGATCGCTTTTATCGGGATTACCTTCACATTTGAAATTTCTTATCAGCATGATCATCGAATCAGGATAACTCTGCATGAGAGATTGGTGACCGGACACAAATTCATCGATATCTTTATGCCACAACTCATCATCCTTCTGCCGATGAGAACAAGCGGCAAACAGCAGCAGCAGAACGAATAGCCACAGAAGGCACAGTCCGTTCTTAATCTGCATCGTCATTATCTTTCTATATACACTTACCATGATAGACTATTTAAATGAATTTATGTTTCAGTTGCGAAAGTACAACAAAAAATCCAAATAGACAAAAAAATAACTGAAAAACTCATTTTTTATATAAAATATGAACTAAAACGCGTTTAAATGTGTATCTTTGTAGCATGGAAATGCATTTATTCAAAAATATAGAACTAAATAATATGCCTGAAAGGATGAACAATCCATTCAGCTACGAACCTCATCCGCTCTGCATCGAAGCATGCAAGGAGCTGCAGGATGAACTCTCACAGCGAAACGACTGGCGGGAGGAAATAGACCGTGGAAAGATGTTCGGCGTGCTTATAGTAGAAGCTGGGAATGGCAAGATTGGCTATCTGAGAGCTTATAGCGGACAGATTGGCGGCAGAAGCGACTGGGAAGGTTTTGTGCCAGCCGTTTTCGATTATCTTCAACCCGACGGATATTTCAAGGTACATGAGGCTGAGATTTCGGAAATGAACCAGCAAATCAGACAGTTAGAAGCCAACGAAACCCTGATAAAGGCGAAAAGCCTGATTGATGATTTGCAGCAAAAGCGCCAGGAAGTTATCGCAAACTATCAGACAAAGATAAAAGAAGCAAAGGAAAAGCGAGATGCAAGGCGCCAGGAAGCCCTTTCGGCAGGAACGCCCCTGAGCGAGGAAGAGGAGAAAGCGATGATAAAAGAGAGCCAGTTTATGAAGGCAGAGCTGAAGAGGCTGAAAAAGTCGATAAACGAAAAGACGGCGTACGAAACGCTATATGAAAACTACGAAAAGGATTTGAAAAGTGCGAAACAGCTCCGCAAACAGTTATCTGAAGAACTTCAGCAATGGCTGTTTTCGAAATTCCAGATGCTGAATGCGGAAGGAGAAAGCAAGGACCTGCTGGAGATTTTCAAGGACGAGGCGGTTAAGATTCCACCTGCCGGAAGTGGAGAATGCTGCGAACCGAAACTGCTGCAATATGCCTACCAGCATGGCTACAAGCCTCTGCAGATGGCGATGTTCTGGTGGGGAGAGAGTCCGAAAGAAGAAATCAGACATCATCTTCAGTTTTATCCTGCCTGCAACGGAAAATGCAAACCGATACTACATTGGATGCTGCCTAAAACAGTCTTTGAAACCCAACAGACCGAAACTACTATATATAATAAGGTGGAAACGCTCTACGAAGACCGTGAACTGGCAGTCATCTATAAGCCCGAAGGTTTACTCTCGGTTCCGGGGAAAGATGCAGCCCAGCCTTCCGTCTACGCTCTGATGCGCAGGAAATATCAGGAAGCTACCGGTCCGCTCATCGTCCATCGTCTGGACATGGCAACAAGCGGACTGATGATTGTTGCCAAGACCGAATTTGCCTATCATCGCCTGCAGAAGGAGTTTCTGAATCATCGGGTTCAGAAGAAATACGTAGCCATCGTTTGCGGAAAAGACAAGGAATCGTGCAACCGGATTCTGAAAGAAGCTGAAGGCGGAAGAGGTTACATCTCGCTCCCCCTGATAGCAGATTTCCTAGACCGTCCACGACAAATGGTAAACCGCGAACAGGGCAAGGAAGCCATTACAGAATACGAGGTTCTAGAGCGTATTGACGATACCCATCTTCGCCTGGCGCTCTATCCTAAAACGGGCAGAACGCACCAGCTGAGAGTGCATTGTGCTCATCAGGAAGGTCTGAATGCCCCTATCATCGGCGATCCGCTCTATGGCAACGAGCCGGCAACAAGACTGCATCTTCATGCAGAGGAAATCACATTTGAGCACCCGATGACGGGAAAGAAGATGACTATAACAAGAAAGGCTGATTTCTAACCGAAACCAGCCTTTCTTCATATCTGCGAATGACAGAATCCGCAGAAACAGATGAAAACATCGTAACATCAGACAAAGAACATCACGATAACCTGAGCTATCACCACTCTGATAAACATGCCGAGCGGATAAACCGTAGCATAACTGATACTTGGCGTATCGCCATCCAGCGTCTCGTTGGCGTAAGTAAGCGCCATCGGATTCGCCATACTTCCACAGAGAATTCCGCAGATACTGCCGAAGTCATACTTCTTGGTCTTCAGGATGATGAGACCTACGATAACCACAGGCACAACCGTGATGAGGAAGCCGATGCCTACCCACATCAAACCTTCCGGACGGACTACCGTCTGGAAGAACTGTCCACCAGCTGCCAAACCCAAGCAACCGAGATAGAGGGCAAGACCCAGTTCTCGCAGCATCAGACCCGCACTTCGCGTCATGTAAGAGATGAAATGCACACGAGGACCGAGCGCACCAATCAGAATACCCATCACGATAGGACCGCCAGCAATACCCAGACGTACAGGAGCCGTCATTCCAGGAATATCCAGAGGAATGGTTCCCACAGCAAGACCGAGAATGATTCCGAGGAAGATGGCGCCGAGGTTTGGCTCGTTCAGAGTCTTTACGGCATTACCCAGGAACAGCTCTACATGGTCGATACTCGTAGGGTCGCCAACTACCGTCAGGCGGTCGCCGTACTGCAGACGGAGATCATCGGTAGCCAGCAGACGGATATCACCACGAAGCACTCGGCTCACATTCACGCCATAGGAATTTCGCATCTGCAGACTGCCCAGGCGCTTGCCGTTCAGTCCCGGACGGGTAACAACGATAATGCGGCTTTCAACCTTCGCATCAATCGCATTCCAGTCTACCTTATCATTATTCCACTCCTTATCCACCTTCTTTCCGAAGAGAATCTGCATCGCCGAGACCTCGTCCTTATTGGTAACCACGAGCACATTATCATTCGTATGAAGAACCGTATCAGCCTGAGGAACTATCACCTGTTCACCTCTCCACACACGGGAGATGATGAACTTGCGATGCGTCATCATCGTAATCTCTGCGATGGTATTGCCGTTCAGGGCAGGATTCACGATTACGTATTGTCCGATAGACGTATGGTCGTCATCATCATTTTTGCGAATCTCCAGATCTTCCGGTTTCACAAAGAGTTTGCGCAAGAGCATCATCGCCAGGATAACGCCCACAACACCCAACGGATAAGTAACGGCACAGCCCAGAGCCGCACCTTCGCTAGGCAAGCCCAACTGCTGCAACGCCTGCTGGGCAGCACCAAGGGCAGGCGTATTGGTTGTGGCGCCACACAGGATGCCCATCATATCAGGCAGACTGATTGGCAAAATCCAGCACAAGCCGAGCGAGAACAAGGTTCCCACCAGGATGACTGCCAGACTCCAGAGATTGAGTGAAATGCCTTCGTGACGCATCGAACCGAAGAAGTTAGGACCCACATAAAGACCCAGCACATACACAAACATGGTAAGGCCGAAGCTTTCTGCAAACTCCAGCATGTTCTGGTCAATAGAGATCCCTAGATGACCCGCTATAATACCCACGAAGAATACGAAGGCTATGCCAAGGGAGATTCCTTTGACATGAATCTTGCCGAGGGCAAGACCCAAAGTACAAATCAAAGACAGGATGACGATGCCTTGCACCGCCGAATGCACGTTGATTAAATTATCAAACCACATAATGTTTCTTTATATCTATTCTAGATAATATTTTAAAATTGCTTTTTCTTGATGCAAAGGTACATTAAAATGCGAACAAAACAAAATAATTCCCATTTTTTTTTGTATTATTCTCGATTTGCAGTACCTTTGCATCCGCAAAATGTAATAAAAATGAAAGATATTTGTTGTATTGGGCACGTAACAAAGGATAAAATCGTGACCCCGAGCAGTACAGTTTACATGGCTGGCGGCACCTCTTTTTATTTTGCCTACGCCATCAACCAATTGCCAAAGGATGTAAGTTTCTCGCTCATTACGGCGATGGATCCTACCGAGAAGGAACCTGTTGAAAAGATGCTCAAGGCTGGAATAGACGTCACCTTGAACCCATCGCGCAATACGGTTTTCTTCGAGAATATTTATGGCGATAATCCTAACGACCGTAAGCAGCGAGTGCTTGCCAAGGCAGATCCTTTCACCATCCAGCAGCTGGAGCATGTAGAGGCCAAGGTCTTCCACCTGGGCAGTCTGCTGAGCGATGATTTCTCGCCAGAAGTGGTTGCCTTTCTTGCCAAGAAGGGAAAAGTTTCCATCGATGTGCAGGGATATCTGCGCGAGGTGAGAGACGAGAAAGTTTACGCCATCGACTGGAAGGACAAGCTCGATGTGCTCAAGAACACCTATTATCTGAAGGTGAATGAGACCGAAATGGAGACCATTACCGGACTGAAGGACCCGAAGGAAGCCGCCAAGCTGATTCATGCCTGGGGCGTAGCCGAGGTTATCATCACCCTGGGTAGCGAGGGTTCGCTGGTTTATGTAGATGATACGTTCTACGACATTCCAGCCTATCCTCCTCATGAAGTAGTAGATGCTACCGGATGCGGCGATACCTATTCGGCAGGTTATCTCTACAAGCGCCTGCAGGGAGCCAATCCGGTAGAAGCCGGCAAGTTTGCGGCAGCCATGTGTACCATCAAACTGGAGCACAATGGTCCGTTCAACCGCACCATCGAAGATGTAGAACGCGTCATGAAATAAATTTTAGATAATTTATCCTATTATCTTCTTATTTTTGCCTGAATTGGTGTAACTTTGCACCCTATATGGAACAGATTTCACCAATTCAGGCATTATTGCAGCAACGCACCCTGCTCCAGCTGGAGTATTATACCGAGAAAGAAGCCTTCCGCAAGCTTACCGAACAGATGGGAATGCAGCGGAAGGTGAAACGAGGTGATGCCTGGTTCCCGCTACAGGTGGGAAAGAGCTTTTATAATTCGCTGAACCAGACAGCCATAGAGGTTTTCCGAACCTCTGACCAGGATATCGAGCACAATTTTGAGTTCGGTCGCCCCGTCATGTTCTTTATGGTCAAGAAGATGGGCAAGAATGAGAACCAGGGCAACACAGCCCTTCAGCAGCCAGAAAACGCTTCAGACGCTAATCATAAAGTTCAAAATTCAAATCTCAAAGTTCAAAGTATTAAATATTTCTCCTTCACCGGAACCGTGAGTTATGTGGATGGCGACAGAATGGTGGTTACCGTACCCGATTCTGCCCCTCTGCTCGAACTTCAGCAGTCAACCGATCCTATCGGCGTACAGTTATCCTTTGATGAAACCAGCTACAAACTGATGTTCGAGGCCCTGGACCGCGTGATGAAGGCGAAGAACAACCGTCTGGCTTATCTCCGCGATTTATTCTATTCCCATCAGAAGGCAGGAAGATTCTCCTTCGAACCGATGAAGTTCCCTTGGCTCAATCCTACCCAGGAAAGGGCTGTGAACGAGGTGCTTTGGGCGAAGGATGTGGCCATCGTTCACGGACCTCCGGGAACCGGAAAGACTACAACCCTGGTGGAAGCCATCAACGAAACCCTGATGCGCGAGAGCCAGGTTCTGGTGTGTGCACAGAGCAACATGGCGGTAGACTGGATATCAGAAAAACTGGTGGATAGAGGCATCAACGTGCTCCGTATCGGAAACCCGACCCGCGTGAACGACAAGATGCTGGGCTTCACCTACGAGCGCCGTTTCGAGAGTCATGCTGATTACCCTCAGCTTTGGGCAATCCGCAAGGCAATCAGGGAATTAAGAAAGAACAGAAAGAAGGGTAGCGAAAACTATCATCAGAAGATGGACAGGCTGAAGAGCCGTGCTGCCGAGATAGAACTCCGCATCAACGCAGAACTCTTTGGCGAGGCGCGTGTCATCGCCTGTACCCTCGTAGGCTCAGCCCATCATCTGCTGGAAGGCATGAAGTTCGGTACCCTCTTTATCGACGAGGCTGCGCAGGCTTTGGAAGCTGCCTGCTGGATTCCGATGAAGAGAGCCAGCCGGGTGATTCTGGCAGGCGACCATTGTCAGCTGCCGCCTACCGTAAAGAGTATTGCGGCATTAAGAGCCGGACTGGGCAAGACCCTGATGGAGCGCATCGCCGAAAACAAGCCTGAGGTGGTAACCCTGCTGAAAATCCAATACCGCATGAACGACGAAATCATGCGATTCTCGAGCGACTGGTTCTACGGGGGCAAGGTGGAGAGTGCGCCTCAGATCAAATACCGGAGCGTATTGGATTATGACCATCCGATAACGTGGATTGATACTTCGAAAGAGGAGAATCAGATAACCATAGAGGGGGAAGATGCTCCTGAGGATTCTGCTTCCACATCATCTTCTGTATCTGCAGCCAATCAGAATTCTGATTTGAACTTCAAGGAGCAGTTTGTGGGCGAGAGTTTCGGGCGTATCAACAAGGCAGAAGCTGAGCTAACCCTGCTGACTCTGGCGGAATACTTCACCAAGATAGGCAAACAGCGCGTTTTGGAGGAAAGAATCGATGTAGGCATCATTTCGCCTTATCGTGCCCAGGTACAATATCTCAAGAAGCTCATCAAGAAATATGAGTTCTTCAAGCCTTACCGCCGCCTCATCAGCGTGAATACGGTGGATGGTTTCCAGGGGCAGGAAAGAGACGTGATTCTCATCTCCCTGGTACGCTCCAACGATGAAGGCCAGATCGGATTCCTGAAAGACCTCCGTCGCATGAACGTGGCGATGACGAGAGCCCGAATGAAACTCATCATCCTGGGCAACAAGAACACGATGACGAAACATCCTTTCTACAAGAAACTGTGGGAGTATGTGGAGGCAATCAACAACAACGAATAAAATAAAGACTATTTTATGCTACAACGAGACTACATACAGCGGTTGATTCGCGAGTTTATGGCGGCACTCGAAAGAATGCTCGAAAAGAAAGAGGTGGAGGTGAGACGTGAGAAGATTAAGGAACTCTACAATCAATACGTAGGCCCTTACGCCTTCTACAGCATCGCTACCATAGAAGACGTGATGAAGGCGATGGCAGGAATAGAGAACGAGGAGAAGCGACTCTCCAAGATGGACATGCTTGCCGAACTCTACTATCACGAGGCGGATACCGTGGGACAGCCCACAAGAGACGAACTCCTGAACAAGGCATTCATGCTCTTCGATTACGTGGAAGCCCACGGAGATACGTTCTCTATCGAGCGCCGCAACAAAATGGCACAAATCAAACAGAAAGTGGGAAATGAACTCTACTAACGACATGACTGTAGGCTCGCCCTTGCGAGCCATCATCAAATTTGCGATTCCGCTGATTCTAGGCTACATCCTTCAACAGATGTATCTCATTATCGATGCCGCCATCGTGGGAAGATGGATTGGCGTGGGAGCTCTAGCGGCTGTTGGCGCATCCAGCTCCATCATGTTTCTCATCATGGGCTTCTGCAACGGTTCCTGTGCCGGTTTTGCCATTCCTGTCGCCCAGGCTTTCGGCGCCAGGGATTATGCCAAGATGCGGGCTTATGTAAGCAACAGCATCCGCATCGCCGTGGTGTTTGCTGTGGTCATCACCTTTCTTTCCTGCATCTTCTGCGGAAAGATTCTGCATCTGGTGAATACGCCGAAGGAGGTGTTCGATGATGCCTACATCTTCCTGATGCTGCAGTTTGCGGCGATTCCTTTCACTATCGCCTACAATCTGCTCTCCGGTCAGATCCGTGCTCTGGGCAACTCGAAACAGCCTTTCTATTTCCTCATCACAGCTTCCGTTATCAACATTATTCTAGATGGCATTCTGATTCTCGGTATGGGGTTAGGTGTAGAGGGAGCAGGTATTGCCACTTGGCTTTCACAGGGAATTTCCGTGCTGCTCTGTATCTGGTTTATCAAGAAGAAAATGCAGATTCTGATTCCGAAGGGAGAAGAAAGAAAATTCGATAATAAGAAGATAAGCATTCTGCTGAACAACGGCGTTCCGATGGGTCTGCAGTTCTCGATTACTGCCATCGGCCTCATCATGCTGCAGAGTGCCAACAACGCTCTGGGAACGGTTTATGTGGCTGCATTTACTGCCTCTATGCGCATCAAATATCTCTTTACCTGCGTATTCGAGAACATCGGAGTGGCGATGGCTACCTATTGCGGTCAGAACCTGGGAGCCAGGAAGTTGGATAGAATCGGTCAGGGCGTAAGAGCTGCCATCAGGATGATGCTGGTTTATTTCGTCTTTACCTTCCTGCTCATCTATCCGTTTGCCGACGAGATGATGATGCTCTTCGTGGATAAGGGCGAGGCAGAAGTGGTGACTTATGCTGCCCAGTTTATGCGCATAGCCAACTATTTCTATCCTTGTCTGGGCTTGCTCACCATCCTGAGATACAGTATCCAGGGCTTGGGTTACAGCAATCTCTCGATGCTGAGTGGCGTAATGGAAATGATAGCGAGATGCGGTGTGAGTCTCTGGCTGGTGCCTGCCCTGGCGTGGACGGGAGTCTGCTTCGGCGACCCTGTAGCGTGGGTCATGGCAGATCTTTTCCTCATTCCCGCCTTCCTGTGGCTTTATAAGCATCTGAAGAAGGAGCAAGTCCGATAGGGTATTTTTGACGTTTTAAAAATTTGCATTAAAAAATATTCTGCTAAGGGTTAGGAAAATGAAAATTCGATTGTAATATAGGCA
>OHLK01000015.1_pt1 | contig 83711 bp, 80 predicted proteins | sample 1569041 | NCBI WGS metagenome assembly OHLK01 (sample SAMEA3879573, study PRJEB24766) | human gut metagenome | biome: human-associated habitat; feature: feces | place: USA | collected 1985/1987 | reverse complement strand
TTGAGTATTAATAACTTATTTAATAATCGTCTCGTTTTAACGGGACACTAGTGATACATTATATTAACAACTCCCCAAAACATTAAAATATATTTTAGAGCTTTAAGTTTAATCCATTTATCAACTAAGTCTTGTTTTTTCAGGAAAAGTAAGAAAGCACTTGGCATTATCAAGAACACCCTTCTATAAACAGGAGCCAAAAATGAGACGAGGATAAAATATCCCACAAAAATCAAAAACAGAAAAAAATCTCTGTTTTTATCTATCCTATAGCTCTTATACAGTAACCAGAAAACATACATTATTATTACTGGCAAAAACATCATCGGCAAAGCCAAAAGTCCGCCACTATGCCCATCTCCCATCATATTATAAAATGGGAAGGGTTGAAATAGCATAAAAAGTGTGTATGCTATAGGTTTCAGATATATTGGTAAGCTATTAATTTGAGTAAACAGTCCTGAACCTGTATGAGAGTCTGTCCATTCTGAACTTTGGCTATATACTAACAATATTGTTGAAACTGCCAACAAAAAGCAAAAAACGCCAAAAATTACCACAGTTTTCTTGCTAACATATCCATTCATGTATATCCACGCTCCAATAAACAAAAAGGCAAATAGTCCATTTTCCTTTCTAAAGAAGACAAGGATAAAAGATAGGAGTAACAATTCACAAAGAACTGTTATATTAGAGGATGTCATCACTTTATAACCAATAATGGTCATAAAAAACATACAATGCAAATCTCTCGTATAATTGCAAGTCAAATATACAATATATGTGCATAGCCCAAAAACTAAAGCATAAATAATAGTTCTCCTCTTATCATAGTTTAATGCTTCCATGTAAGAGCACAATATAGCCATAATTCCACTTCCCATTATCAGCAAATGAAAGCGAGAATATAATCTCAGATTTTCCACCCCTATCTCATGTCCTAACTTCGTTATGGCCGACCAAAGCAACATTGCGGCGGGATATTCTGAATAAAAGCCCTTATAAAAAGTTATTTTTACTATTTTATCCCATCCATAATTTATCGCATCTTTTGAGCTCGCAAAGAATAGTACCTCATCATTGTTTCCATAAAACTTATTCAACCCAATTTGGACAAAAAATAAGTATATACTATATAAAATAAAAAATAAGGAATACCATTTAGTTAAATTCGTAAAATTTTTCCTCACCAAAGCATTTATAATAACACCGCCAAGCAAGTAATGTATGACAAGCGTATTTCCCAACATTGGATCACTAAAATAGACTCCATAAATGAAGCTTATAACGAGAATAAAAAGAAAAGAGATAAGCGCAATCATACCAATTCATTTAATCCATACTTTCCCCCATCGCACAGATAACACTCTAGCTTTCCTAACGATGAGGCACGATAATTCCAATCACCTGGTCTATACTGTTCATCCAAATTCCTCACTACCTGAGAAAATTTGTCTAATGCATCGCTCAAGGTCTGGCAATAATCGCTGGTCGCCTCCTCATAAGATGCCAGCTCCATCACCTCCCCGTATAATTCTTGCTTATTCATATATCTAAATAATAATTACATGCCAAAAGTAGCTTCTGCAAGCCTTCCTCAGCTGACAAAAACATTCTTGCTATTTAATGATCTTATTAAAACATAACATCATCATATAGAGATTGCCGAATCTGCAACGCATACATGATGATAAATAAAATATATTTTGCTTATATAAACAAAGAAAACTCGAAATTTAACAATCTCTTACCCTCTTTTGTGCCCAACCAGCGAGTCAAGCATCTTCTCCCACCTCTTGGCAGTATTCCCGATGCTGAACCTATCCACGCTCTTGATGGCTTGCAGCTGTAGTTTTTTCCTCAGGGAACCATCGCCAAGAAGCAATCTCAGTTTCTGCACCAGCATAGGCACATCATCCACTTCACATATCACGCCATCCACACCGTCGGTCACCAGCTCTGCCTGCCCTTATAGTCACAGGCGATGCAGTCGCAACCTTGCGACATAGCCTCGGTCAATACCAGGCCGAAACCCTCGTAACGGCTGCTCAATACGAAGACGGAAGCCTTCTGATATTCCTCCCTGATGTTAGGCGTGTAGGGCTTGAACTCGATGTTCGGGATGCCGGCAGCCAGCGATTTCAGATAGCTCACCGCCTCCTCGTCGCCATGCCCCACGATGCGCAGGTACCAGTCGGGGTGCTCCCTCCCTATGCAGTGCTACGCCTTGAGGAGCAGGTCAAAGCCCTTATAGTGCCAATCGTTAAGTCTGCCCACAGCAAGAGTAAAGTTGTTATCCTTTGAATTTACAGCCTTGAACTTACTACCATCAATAGATAAGTAAGAATGGCTGAAGAGTCCAAAGGAATCCAACTGCTTATTTAATGATTTAAAAACTTTCTTGATTGGCTTCAAAATATCCTTTCGGAAATCAGAAACAGTACGAAAGTCAGGGGTTACCTTGCTTAAAAGCCACATAACCTCGATATTGACAACGCACTCTCTGGCCAGCTTTCGAGAAGAACGGATAGAATTGAAATAACCATAAATGAGTAGTTTCAATATGTCTGAAGGGTCATATGAAGGTCGTCCACCATTTCCAGGAGCCTCACGTTTAGTATGATTGAAGCCGAGTTCTTCTAAATCCTGGTTATCGGTAGAACCATCATTTACTATGACCCATTCAAACGATCCCTTGAATGTTTGGTGGTTAATCATTTCTGCAAGAGAATCAAGCATTAAAGCCCGATTATAAGTTGCAGTGAAAATAGAAAATCTGTATTTATACATAATCTATTTAGTTTTTATAACATCACTATATTTACGAGCCAATAAAAACGAACCTATACCAAGCATTCCCCTACATATTAGAACTGTGATTGCAGCACCTATATAAGAGTAATAAAAAATAAGTGGAAACGAAATACACATTCCAATAATAGAGGATACGAAAGTTAGATTTCTTAATGGTTTTTCCTTGTGAATTATGATTAAATAACTTGTACCATAAGTAAAACTCATAGCTAAGAAAACAATTGACGCTGATAGAATCTGCATAACAATGATTGAATTATTAAACTCCTTTCCAAGAATTAGGCGTATAACCCATGGTGATACAAGAAATATCAAAACTGCTCCTATAATAGCAATGCTCATATTAAGTTTTGCATAAAAGCCATGTTTATCTAACCTTCTTGCTAAGAAAGGATAAAATGCTCGAGATAGCACTGCTTGAAACTGATATAATATTGTCGGAAATTTATTGCCCCCGTCAAACAGACCATTCGCGGTGGAACCGCCAAAAAATCCTAGAAGCAGGACAGAAAAGCTATTATAGAAATTGGGCATAATGTTGTTAATGAAGACATCAGTACTACCTTTAATAGTTTTTGATATTTCTTTCCATTTGGGTCTATACAAAGTATATCCCCATTTATGCAAAATCAAATAGAGGGCTCCTATTCCACATATAAGATAACCGATTGTGGAAAGTAAAGGTTGAATTATATAATCTTCTTTTTTATGAATGAAAATGAATACAGCAACAGTAAATAAAAGTTTCATCAGAAGATTGAAAATAGTTGTATATTTCATTTTCTCTATAGCCTGAAACATCCAGTCAGGAAATAGAATATACCCCGGAATCATTAGGAATGTGATTAATATTACCGCTGCATTCTCCCGAAAATATGGTACAATAGCTACAAGAAGCAATAAAATAAAACCAGAAATTAACATCAGCAGGCATCTTGACCAAAGCACATTGCTAAATATCTGTGACACTTTTTCCTTATCATTCCTATGTTGCGCAACATCTCGTGTGGCCGTAAGGTTAAATCCCCAATCAGTCACAGTTTGAAACCAGACGACTACTGCCGAAGCAAAAGCTATTTTCCCGAAACCATCAGTTCCTATTACCCTAGCAAGATAAGGCATAGAAATCAAAGGAAACACATAGCCTGCTATTTGTAATAGGGTCAAATAGCCAAAATTCGCAAATACAGTTTTACCATCATTACTACTATTTAATTGCTTTTTAATTTCTATTATCTTAGTCATTTATTCTTTTGCTATCTGTAAGCGGTCACTTTAGGCACGTTAAGCCATAAAATGAATGCTTTTTTATTATCTTTTAAGAAAAAATCATTTGAATTTATGCCCAAGCAGTAACAGTAGCCAGCTGCCACCTATGAGCGAGTAAGTCTACCAATTTGTCCTTTGCCGTTTTCTTGATTCTGCGGAACACATCACAAAGATACTCCACAGGATCCAAATTGTGCATTCGGATATTGGCAGATTAGGACATCAGGCGAGCAAAGCGCACACCTGATCCCGGACTACCAACAAAATAACTATTATTGCGATATTTCGCTATTCTTCTAATCTGACACTCACATACATTGTTCGAGAGATCAAATAAATTTACACCGACTCCGCTGCAAGTATCTACTGCAGGCTTAACACAAATTTTATCATATCTTTCATCTTTATAATTTCAAACTATTTTCTTATCATATACAATTCCGCCGCTATCGGCAACAAACATAATACGGCTTATCTATCTCAGAAAAGAAAAGCGATATTCCCTATCTTCTCTAACATCAAATATTTTCATTGTACATATATATATTAGATATAAAGTATAAACATACCGTAGGGTACTATTTAAATAATGTGGTCCTCAAAGAGACCTATCCAGCCATCCACCTCCCACTTCCAGTAATGCCCGTTCAAGAAATCCTTGGCATAACGACGCATCTGGCGAGTAGCTACAGATGATGTATTGACAGGATATCGTCTCAGTAAATCGCTTCCCATCACGAAGACAGCCTCTCTAACCTGTCGGTTCATACAGAGAAAAGACACAGGTTGCAGCATGGCATAACCAGCCACTGAAATAATTTTCTTAATATTCATAAAAAACTAATGTTGTTTAGAGCGTAATCATATCTCCCATTTTTACATTCCATTCCCTTGGATTGAAGTTTCCAAAGCCAGTGGCTGGGAAGAAGGTGATTTCACCAAAATAAGCTTGATGATTAATCTCATAGAAGTCTATTCTAGAGAAAGGTATGCTTTTTGCCAATAAGCTCGCCATTTGTTTCATATTCTCAAAACTTTCAGGACAAGGTATGGCGTACTCACTGTTATGCACTTTATCATTCAAGCCAACCAAGCCAACCAAGCCAACCAAGCGCTTCCAATGCATATCGTAAAAATCGATCTTTTCATCTGTATTTCTATCTGATATCACTTGACAATATCTTGGTTCACCATTGAAACAGAAAATCTTATAATCTTTCAGTTCTGTTCCGCTCTCATCCACCATAAACTTCTCTGCCAGAATCTTTCTTGGGACATTCTTATATGGCCACTCACGCCATCTCATAAAGTAATTTTCCTTTAAACCTTTGCGCAGTTCTGCCTTCACCTTTTCAATGTCGAGCTTGCTTTTATCACGACAGATGCACATGCCCGTACCTGAGTTGTGATTGCATTTCAATACAAACTGGTCTGGAAGGGCATCAAAGTCGATGTCATCAGGATCATCCCATACGCCAAGAGTTGGTATAATATGTTCCTCACCAATTAGCTTTGCAACATATTCTTTTGCCTTTACCTTATCTACCATGATGGTATATTCCGGCTTATGATTATAAAGTTTCAACCACTGCAACTTTTCGTTGAAGGTTTTTGGATTTTTCAAATTTAGCTTTCTCCCTAAATGAAGCCAATACATCATCTGAAGGTATTGCTTATCAGAAAACAAGAAAGAAAACTTGCCTAAAAGTATAATTCCAATTATTTTCGGCTTTGTAAAAAGAATCACAAAGCCTTTTAAAATCTTTGATAACATAATTTTATGATTTGATGTATGTAAATTCTAAAAGAATTATTAATAGTTTACCTTAACACCCGTTAATAATTCGTTTAAACTTGTTTCCGAGTGCAAAGGTAAAAGAATTATTAACGAACTATTGTTATATTTAAATATATTCTAAAAAATGCCTCACCACTCGGGCTAATGATTGGTGAGGACTTAGGATGTTATCTCATCGTCAACGACGAGGATAACTTCTGCAGTGCGCTCTCACGAATTCCCAATGGCCAAATCGGAAACGCCAATAGGCACGCACATACACTGGTTTTCCACAACAACACAGGACTGTTTCATAGTTTAGAGGCAGAGCACTCTTCTAACAGTTCTAAAAAGAAGAGTGATGCCTATTCATTAAATGTTTCATAATTTTAAATTATTAAAATATAATATTTAAATATCTAGGCGCCATAGATGACGCCAAAACTAAACTTGTGGATGATTATGCAGCATCCACACTGCCAAGCTACTTCTCAATATTCATAAATTAACCTTACAATACCCCTTGTACCACTTTGCAAACTTCCTGAGGCCTGTCCTCAACGACGTATCAGGCTTATACCCAAAGTCTTGCTCCAATGGTGTAGTATCAGCATAGGTTACAGGCACATCACCAGGCTGCATTGGTACAAGTTCCTTATGCGCCTCGAAGTCATAATCCTTAGGAAGCACACCAGCACGAATCAACTCTTCCTGTAAAATCGTAACGAAATCTAAAAGATTCTCTGGGTGGCTGTTACCTATATTATATACCTTGTATGGAGGGATAGGCAGACCATCCTCACCATTCTGTTTCTCCGGCGCATGCTGCATCACTCTTACAATACCCTCTACAATATCATCAATATAGGTGAAATCACGCTTGCAATTACCATAATTGAAAATCTTGATGGTTTCACCCTTTACCAGTTTATTGGTAAAACCAAAATATGCCATGTCTGGACGACCAGCAGGACCATAAACGGTGAAGAAACGCAAACCTGTACTTGGAATATTATAAAGCTTAGAGTATGCATGAGCCATCAGCTCGTTGCTCTTCTTGGTAGCTGCATACAGACTTACAGGATTATCTACCTTGTCATCAGTAGAATAAGGAACTTTTTTGTTACTACCATAAACAGATGAAGAAGAAGCATAAACCAAATGCTCTACCTCATGATGGCGGCAAGCCTCCAGGATGTTATAGAATCCTATGAGATTGCTCTGAATATAAGCATCAGGATTCGTAATACTATAACGTACGCCTGCCTGAGCTGCAAGATTCACCACTACAGAAATCTTGTTTTTTGAGAAGATTTCCTCTACAGCTTCCTTGTTGGCAATGGAGTCATGAACGAATGTCCAATCCTTACCTAAAGCTTCAATCTCCTTCAATCGCTCATACTTGATGTTCACATCATAATAATCCGTAATGCTATCAATACCGATTACCTTGATGTTCTTAGCATCATTAAAAAGGCGCTTTACAAGATTGCTGCCGATGAATCCGGCAGTACCTGTCACCAAGATGGTCTTACCATCTAGACTAATATTATAATCTACCATAACTAGTCTCTTCTAAATATATCTCGTGTATATACCTTATCTTGTACATCATCCAAACAAGCATCATAGCGGTTGGCAATGATGGCTTGGCTCTGTGCCTTGAATGCTGCCATATCATTTACTACTTTGCTTCCAAAGAAGGTACTGCCATCTTCCAAAGTTGGCTCGTAGATGATAACCTCAGCACCCTTTGCCTTGATTCGCTTCATAATGCCCTGTATGGCAGACTGGCGGAAGTTATCGCTGTTACTCTTCATCGTCAGGCGATAAACTCCTATCACACAGTTGTGCTCCTTGCTTGCATCATAGCTACTATTCTCATTATAATAGCCAGCCTTTCTGAGCACGGCATCTGCAATATAATCTTTTCTTGTACGGTTACTCTCAACAATTGCCTCTATCAGGTTCTCTGGAACATCAGCATAGTTTGCCAAAAGCTGCTTGGTATCCTTTGGCAGGCAATAACCACCATAGCCGAAACTTGGGTTGTTATAATGCGTTCCGATACGTGGGTCAAGACCTATGCCATCAATGATTGCCTTGGTATCCAAGCCCTTGACTTCGGCGTATGTATCCAATTCATTGAAATAGCTTACTCTTAATGCAAGATAGGTGTTGGCGAATAGCTTCACGGCTTCCGCCTCCTTCATGCCCATGAATAGAGTATCGATATTCTCCTTAATGGCTCCTTCCTGAAGCAAAGCGGCAAAAGTCTTAGCTGCTTCTTTCAACTTTTCTACATCAGTAACCTTCAAGATTGCCTCATTTTCTTCTGAGAACTCAGGACGATCTATCAGCTTAGGATAACCTACGATGATGCGGCTTGGATAGAGATTATCATAGAGTGCCTTGCTCTCTCGGAGGAACTCCGGGGAGAAAAGAAGATTGAATTGCTTCACTCCCTTCTGGGCATACTTCTGATATAGGCTTCGAGTGTAACCTACAGGGATGGTACTCTTGATTACCATCACTGCATCGGGATTAACCTCCAGCACCAAGTCGATAACTTCTTCTACATGAGTGGTATCGAAGAAGTTCTTAACGGGGTCGTAGTTCGTTGGTGCTGCAATAACTACGAAGTCTGCATCTTTATAAGCAGACTTGCCATCCAATGTGGCAGTGAGATGCAGAGGTTTCTCTGCCAGATATTTTTCGATATACTCATCTTGTATCGGAGATATATGATGATTCAATTTATCTACTTTCTCGGGAATTACATCTACTGCTGTTACCTCATGGTGTTGGGATAAAAGCGTAGCAATACTGAGTCCTACGTAACCGGTTCCGGCTACGGCAATTTTTAATTGATTAAAATTACGCATTGTTTTAAGTTTTTGAATAATAAGCATCCTGAGCCTCTTTCGGTGGGTCAGTTTCCGAAAGAGAACTACAGGATGCGTTGCGGGTGATAATGTAGCGCCCACACTACTAAGCTACTTCTCGTTATATATATTTTTTGTTATTTCTAACAATATAATTGGTTCGTATCGGAAATGAAGGACATAGAGTCCTTACCAGATAAGAATTGTCTTTAGGGTATTCTTACCTGGATATTGATTGAGTAAAAAATAGTCTGAATTTGATATTATAAGAGATTTTTCGACTCCCCTGTCCCCCTCTTGCGAAGAGGGGGTCCTTATCCCACTCCCAAGCCCTTCAATAGTCTTTACGACCCCTTCGGTTCCCCTTGTAGGGGACAGAAACCCTTAGCATAAGGGCAAGGGATGTAGCTGGCGATGCCATAGCTCTGCCAGAGTTTTGGTCAGCCAGCGGAGCCTGTGCCCGCAAGGGGCTGGCTGAGAGTGCTTACGCAACAGAGTTGCGATTGTTTAACGCCTAATCGGCGAGTGTTTGTCGGCTAGCGCATTGTAGGGTTCTCATACGAAAGATTCTGTTTTATTGCTCTTTGATGATGAATACTATATGAGAATTGTACTAATGCTATTTGATACCAAATACACCAAAGAATTCGGTTACCGTATAAACAGGAACCGAAGATTCTTTGAAATCTTTCTTGTTGCGAGTTACAATACAATCTGCCTCCGCCCAAATTGCAGAGGCATTTTGAGTCGCATCCTCATAATCTTTCCAATCAGAAGAAAGCATATCAACAACTACCTGCCCACGTAGGTCTACAACGTCTACAAATGAAGCCACTTTAATAAGGCATTCCTCAATGTCATTATGTTTATATTTATGGCCTATATACACAGCATTGACAACAGACAAAGCTGATGTCATTAGTTCATATTCTTCCATATAACCATGAGCAAAAAGCTTCTTGGCCTCTTCGACAAAACCCTGGCGATTGCAAACAAAATCCACCAAGACATTTGTATCTACATAAACTTTCATAGGCTATACTTCTCTTCTGTCAAAATATCCAAACCGTCAGCATCTGCTGGAACTGGCGTTCCTCCCTTCACCATCATCGTATCCATAAGAGCCATAGCCTGATTAAGTTTGGCTGTTCTATCAGTCTTCTTAACCTTGCTTACGATTTGCCATTTCATTCTTTCTGCCAACTCTGTAAAGAATGACAAATCCGACTGAGGGATGTAATAGCTTGTGCCATTTGATAATATTGCGGTACTCATAATTTTATCTCCTATTTATTTTAACTTGCTGCAAATATAAGGGAAATATCTGAAATTGCCAAAGAATTTCTGGTTTTTAACATTGTCCCACTGATTGCACAGATGAACACAGATTTTCTGAGACCTGTCCGGTCTTGAATAAAGTCACGCAGATAGCGCAGATGACGCAGATTTTCCTTCTACTATTCTTATCCGCAGATGAGACCTATTCGGTCAGATTTTCACAGACTTTTACGATCACTACTTCTCGTTTGTATGTTTGGGTGGGTGTGAAGGGGGTGTATAAGAACTTTTGTATATACATCGTGCGCAAAAGATAAAGAGAAAGGGTATCAGATAGTTATGCCTTCTTTTTAACACTCTTTTCACGCTAAAGTTCATATACCCCCTTCACACTTCACACTTTGTTTGCTAATCTAAAAATCGCTCATTTCGGCGACAATGGTTCCAGCAACCCGTCAATCAGACGAAGCAGCTCGTCTCTGTGAGCCTCGCCAACCAACGACTCCATCCAACGTATCGCGCCCCAGTAGTCGTCGATGGAAACATCACGGTCCATCGCCTCCAGACTCTTGGTGTACGCATCAGACAGCCGGAACTCCTTGCGGATGGCTGACTTGGTGGAAGCCCAATGCTTCTCCTCCTCAGTAAGACCACCCTCAAAACGGTCTTCCTTCAGTTCTTCACGCATAGCCCAGAACACGTTGTGGACTAAAAGATTAAAACACTTGTGGACAGAAATCATGTCCGTCTGTAGTCGTAGGAATCCTTGATTCCCATGACTTCACTTTTGATTTTTTTGAAAAACATACTGAAAATTTTATGTTATGTTCCAAAATCGGAACTTTTTGTTTTCAATGCCAAATTTTATGCTTAGCTTTGCGGCGGAATCTGTATGATTCAATTTTACATCAACTTCTAATCATTGGCTTAAAAATGACAACAAAAGAACAACAACAAAGACAGGAAATGGTATTACCATCTTTCTTCTATGCTATCGCCTCCAGCGAAAGCAGACAACTCATCAGTCTTGATGAACTGCAGCGAATCATCACCCTCGACGCCATGACCCAGGCTCGTACCGAAGACTACCGCAAAAACATGCGTATCAGCAGCGAGCTCGCTCATCAAACCAAGGTGATGATGCCAGGCATCACTACCTCCGTGCTCATGGACGGACGGGGCAAGGAACTGCGCAACGTGGTGAAGACCACCCAGATGATCGCCGTGGACATCGACAAGATTCCTGCAGAAAAGATGAAGGAGGTCGTACAGAAGGCGGACGCCGACCCTCACACCATGATGAGGTTCATCACCGTGAGCCAACGGGGCCTGCGCATCATCTCCAGATACCTGCCCATAGATGACGACGAGGTGACCGCACTGGAACTTTTCGATGTAATCATACGCAAGGCGATGAGCTATTACAGTAAGTTGCTAGGCGTGCCTGCCGACGAGCAATGCGTAGACATCACCCGGATGTGCGGACTCGCCCACGACCCTACCGCCTACTTTCATTGGGACGCAGAGCCTTTCGGCTTGGACACCCACGACCTGAAGGCGCTCTACACCAAGAAGGCCAACGAGGCGAAATATGCCAAACGTGCCAGCAAGCGCAAGCGAAACAGCCAGAAGATGGTGGCACAGGGCAAGGGGGTTCCCTCGGTGGACGAGGCAGCGCAGCACATACTGAACCTACTCGACACGTGGGGCTACAAGTTTGAGAGCGGTGCCCACAACGAGTATGTGCTCCACTTCGGCAAGGTATGCGTGCGCTATGGCATAGACAAGGAAGAGGCAATGACCTACGCCAAGAGCAACTTCAGCTCCGACTATCCTGATGCTGACAGCGTGATGAAATCATGCTACAAGCACACCGAGAAGCTAGGCACCTGGCACTTCTACCGCAAAGGCGAGGGCTTCTCGGGTAAGCCGACAGTCAAGGTAATCAAGCAGTGGCTCTCGATGAGATACGAGTTTCACCACAATGAGGTGACGGGATTCCACGAGGTGCTGAGCCGCGATATAATCAAAGGCAAATACCATAAGTGGACCCGCATCGACGACAACATAGAGAACACCATCTGGACCCAGATGGACGAGATGGGACTCGAAGTGACCGCCATCAAGCTGCACGCCATCATCAACAGCGACTTCAGCGAGCCTTGGGATCCCTTCGACGAATATCTCAGGAGTCTGCCCAAATGGGACGGAAAGACCGACTACATCGACGAGCTTGCCAACCGGGTAACCATCAACTATTGCCCTGGCTACCACCACTCGCAGGAAGAGTTCAGATACTTCTTCAAGAAATGGCTCGTATCAATGGTTGTGGCATGGGTATCGCCGAGAGTGGTGAGCCAGACCATCCTGATATTCATCGGGAGGGGTGGCATCAACAAAACCACATTCTTCTATTATATCCTGCCACCATGCCTGCGCCAGTACTTCATCAACGAGTCAACCGCCAACTATACCGACAAGGACTTCATGGAGGCTTTCTCAAGCAAGGCACTCATATGCCTCGACGAGCTGGAGTCTACCTTCGGCAAGGGGCTGAGCGCCCTCAAGAGCAACGTTACCAAGCTGGTGTTCTCCATCCACCGCCCCTACGATAAGTATCGTTCGGAACTGCTGCACCGTGGTGCCCTCTGTGGCACTAGCAACAGTATACAGATCATCACCGACGAGGAGAACCGCCGCTACTCACCATGGTTCGTAGACAATATCGAGAGCCCTAGGGAGACACCCATCGACTACCAGCACGTCTATGCCCAGGCTGTAGCTCTGGGACAAGAGGTAACCAATCGGGTGAAGAACCAGGAAGAGGGATGGGTATACTGGCTCACCACCGTCGACATAGACGTAATGAGGGAGCACAACGGCATGTTCATGGTTTCCAACTTCATGGAAGACCAGATACTGCGCTTCTACAAGGTGCCGAAATCAGACACCGACCCTCAATATGTAAAGTTCCGCTATTCATCGGAAATCATGGAGCGCATAGGCGGAAGTCCCGCCCTGAGCCGCAACATGAGTCACCAAAATCTGAGCGCCGTGATGCAGCGACTGGGCTTCAAGAAGGTACACCGCGCCAAAGGTAACGGATGGCTCGTGATAGAGAAGAATCCGGGAGAAATCAACACCGAGGCGATCTGCAGTCCAAACGAATGCGCAGAAACGTACTTGAAACCATACAGAACCATAGCTACGGATAGCCAGAATGGTTCTGACCAACAATAAGCAGCATTCTGGCAAGTGCTAACCAGCATTGCCAGCAACGCTAAGTATCATCAAGAGAAACGCTAAGTATTATTACCGCGATTCATAAAAGTCAAATCTATATGAAAATCAAGATATACAAAAAATTCGAGCTTGCCAAGCTCTACTTTCCGGAGCAGTCGAAACACGTGGCACTAAACCACCTGATGCGAATGGTAAACCACTGTCCGCCTCTGCTTGAAGCCTTGCGAAGAGAGGGCTACGAACGGTTGGCGAAGACCTTCACCATGCGCCAGACGCTGCTCATCTATGAGTATCTGGGCGAGCCATAATACTGAGTTTTCCAGTTTTATGCCCCATCGTATCCCTATCTCACCCCTATCGTACAGAAGCCTCTTATGAAAGTCGTATCTTTGCAACCGTAAACAAGAAACAAGCACTGCGCAGCGCTTTAATACATGAAACACGAACCATAAAACAATTTATTAGCCTTATGATTGAGTACGATGTAAAGAAGAACAACAACAAGAAGAACGTGAAGGCTTATGGCAAGTACTACGCCAAGCCCCACATTAGTGAAACTGTAGATCTCGATGAGCTCGCCGACCACATGCATGGTCACAACTCTCCATTCTCAGCCGGGACCATCAAGGGCATCCTCATCGATGCCGTGACCCACATCAAGGAGCTCCTGCTCATGGGCAAGAATGTAAAGCTCGACAACCTCGCCATCTTCTACATCAGCATCAAGAACAAGATGGGTGCAGAGAATGCCGACGACTTCAACGTATCTAAGAACATCGAAGGAGTAAGAATGAAAGCCCGCGCCACGGGCGACTTCCGCTCTGTGAATCTCAACCTCGACGCCAACTTGAAGAAGTATGGTGCTAAGAAAAAGAAGTCTTCGACCACCACCGATTCCGAAACGACTACGCCATCGGGAGATACTGGGAAGAGCGACTCTGGCTCTGGTTCCAACACTAACCCAGGCAGCGATTCGGGATCCGACGGACTTGAGTAACCGGGATAGCATATCCCCGTTATCTCTTAACGGGGATTGCAAATCCCCTTAACATGTTTTTTTTAATATATTGACCGAAAATGACACAAGATCGATTTCCGATGACAATTGGCGGCGAGGAGGTGCTCAATGAGCATCTCCTGCTCGCCTACACAGAGAACGGCGAGATGATGGACTCACCTCTGAGCGTCCGTTTTCTCGTAATTCATTGCTCGGCAACACGTGCCGACCGTAACTACACCGACAAGCAACTGATGCGCGACCACAAGAAGCGTGGATTCCGCACCGTGGGCTACCACTTCTATGTCCACAAGGACGGAAGCATCACGCAGTTCAGAAAGCTGCTGGAGGTGGGCTCACATGCCCGCCCATACAACCGCTGCTCCATCGGCATCTGCTACGAGGGCGGGCTGGATGACGAGGGGCGTCCTGCCGACACCCTTACCCGGGCCCAGTATGACACAATGTGGAATCTGCTGCGCAAGCTCAAGATTACGTTTCCACAGGCTAAGATAGTGGGTCATCGTGACTTGCCGGGCACCACCCCGAAGGCATGCCCTTGCTTCGATGCAGCGAAAAAATTTCCACTTTAATGCTTAATGTTGAGTGTTGAATGTTGAGTGTTGAATGTTGAATGTTGAATGTTGAATTTTTAATTTGAAATATGAAGAAAGAAACCATCAAGAAGGTGATCAATTTCATCATCACCGTACTTACCGCCGTAGCTAGCGCATTCTGCGTACAGAGCTGCCAGTAAATTCCCAGTAATCAAACCTTAACCTTAAGTTCTAATTCTACCAGTATTGCCAGAAGATGCCGAGGCGGTGCATGTCGGAGCCCACCATGTCGTACATATCGTGCTTCATGAGCCACTTGCATCGTTTCTGCACCTTCTTGCCATACTGTCCATCTATCGAGAACACATTTCGCTGGAACTTTATGCCCATCAACTTGAGCTTCTCGTAATCGCGCTTCTCCATGTAGAGGTAGCGCTCAGGATGGGCAAGCACGGGCGTGTATCCCTTGTTCTTGATGCGCTCCAGGAGGGCATGAAAATTCATCGGGGCAGAGAAGATGCTCGTCTCCACCAACAGGAGCTTGCCATCCTCGCCCAGCGGCAACAGGTCGTTTGCCTTCAGGCGCTTTTCGAAGAGCGCATCTAGCATATTTTCGGCTGCGAGATGCAGCCGGAGCATTTTTCTGTCAGCAGGATTTCGCTCGGCGAAGTCCTGCTGATATTGTTTTTGGAAGTTCGCAAATACTTGGCGCAAATGGGTGGTCTCGTTGGGTACGTCTTCCATAATATGAGGCGTAAGCCAGACATCCCTCATGCCTGCGCCTTCGTAAAGGCACAACATTTCCAACGACTTCTTTACCTCTTGAAATCCGTCGTCCACACCGGGCAGGATGTGGCAGTGCCAGTCGATGCCACCGGGGAGTCTCTCTGATGGTGCTTTCTTGCTTGCCGTCGGATTGCAAATCCAACGGAACGCCTCACGGAATATATTCATATTTTCCTATTTTTTTATCCAATTTTCTACTTTCCTATTTTTGCCCCCATTCTTGTCGGAGCCGTAGTGGTAGCCGTAGCCATAGCCATAGTGGTAGCCATAGCGATAATAGTGGCCGTAGCGGCCGCCCTGAGCCTTGGTTCCGTTCAGAATGAGCGACATATTCTTGAATTTCTTATCCTTGTAGAGCTGCTCAATATCGCCCAGCATACTGCGCTGCATCAAGCCCGAGCGTACCACGAAGATGGTGCGGTCGGCAAGTTTCTCTATAATCTGGGTATCTGCCACGATTTCCACTGGTGGACAGTCGATGAACACATAATCGTACTCACCCCTCATCTGCCTGATCAGCTTCTCCAGACGGTCGGTGAAGAGGAGCTCCGTAGGGTTAGGCGGCATGGTACCGATAGGCAGCACGTCGAAATCCTTCACCAGTCCATACTCCTCGCCATGGCAGATGATGCCCTCCAGGTCATCGGTCCTGCCGTTGAGATAGTCGCTGAGTCCCTCGCCAGGGCTGCCCACGAGCATGGATGTGGAACCATGGCGGAGGTCACCATCGATGACGAGCACTCGTTTCTTCTTGATGGCGAGCGACATGGCGATGTTGCCTGCCAGGTGACTCTTGCCCGAGCCTGGGTTGAAAGACGTAAGGATGATGACGTTCTGCTCGGGATGGGTGCCTATCATGAACTCCAGGTTAGTGCGCAGCACGCGGAACGCCTCGTTCACGATGTCGCGCTTGCCTGCCTTCACCACAATCTGTCGCGGCTCCTTCGGCTTCTTCCAGAACTGGATGCGCTGCAGAAGAGTTGGTCTGTTCTTGCGACTGATGCTGTATGGTATCTCACCGAGGAATGGTATGGTGATGTTCTTGAGGTCGTTTCTGCCCCTCACCGTCGTGTTCATGTTCTCACGGATAAAGATGACTACCACAGGTATCAGGACTCCGAGAACGAAAGCCACGAGGATGATGTTGCGGCGCACAGGCTGCACGGGCTTGATGTCGCCCGTAGGAGGGGTGATGACGCGCGTGTTGTAGGCGGTGAAAGCCTTGGAAAGCTCGTTTTCCTCTCTCTTCTGCAAGAGGAAGAGGTAGAGCGCCTCCTTCACCTTCTGCTGGCGACCCACTGTTTGCAGGTACTTTGCCTGGCTAGGGTTGCTGGCTATCTGGCTGGTGGTCTGCGCCTCGCTTGCCTGCAGGTTGCCAAGCTGCGAGTTGAGTGTCACCACGAAGTTGTCGATACTGGTTACGATGCTATGGCGCATGGAGGCGAGGCTCTGGTCATAGTCAGCCACCAATGGGTTCTGCTCGCTGGAGTTAGCCACCAGGTTGTTGCGCTCCAGCTGCTGCTTGTTGTATTCGGTAATCTGCTGCTCGATGCCCGGGCTGTCGATGCCGATATTGGCTGGCAGGAGCTGGTTCTTGCCCACCTTGCCCGTCAGGAAGTTGCGCAGGTAGCGTGCCATGGAGAGGCGTGAGTTCAGCTCGAGTATCTGCTTGTCTACGTCGCCGCTCTTCTGCATGTATTGCTGTGCGGCGGTCTCTACGTCGGGCAGCAGATTGCGGCTCTTGAACGAGGAGATGTCCTTGTCTACGTCGCCCAGTTCTCGCTCGATGACGCCCAGGCGCTCGGTGATGAAATGGGAGGTGGAGACGGTCATCTGGTTCTTGTCCTCCATCCAGTTCTTGCGGTATACGGAGATGATGGTGTTCAGCACGTCCTCGGCGCGCTGGGTGAGCTGGTCCTTATAGGTCAGGTCGATAACTGTTGCCTTCTCCTCGCTGATGCTTGCCGAGAGCGATGCCTTGATATGGTCGGTCATGGCATAGAGGTTGGTGCGAGTCACATGCAGTTTCCTGCTCTCATGTCCATTGACGAAGGCTGAATAGCCCGATGCCTGGTCTACGCATACATAGCCCATCGCCGTGCGGACGGTCTGGCCCAGCTTGCCCTGTACCTCCTCGTCCGATTCCACTTGGTTTCCAGCCTTGTCGGTGCCACTCACATGTACGATAGAAAACAGGTTGCCATGCTTTACCTCTACATCCAAATTGGCGCTCTGCATATCGTTCAAGCTATAGAAATGAACGGTTACAGGCAGTGTTCTGCCATAGAGAGCCACAGGATGGAAGGTACCGTCTTCGCTGTAGTTTACGTCGAGTTTGAGCTGCTTGCCTGCCTCCAGCAAGACGGCTGGCGACTGGATGGCAATCAACTCGTTGTTGACGTTCGACTTGCCTCCCGAGAGTCCCATGTCGGAGAACATACTGGCCACATCGCTGTTGATGCTCTGGCTCTTGCCGTCTTCCTTGATGAGGATGGATGCCGTGCGCTGATAGACACCCGGCGTGGAGAGGAGGTAATAAGTGGCTATGCCCAGGGTGACGACGAGCGAGATGACAAACCATCGCCAGCGCACAAGGCACAGATACATTAAGTCTTGCAGACGAATGAAGTCTTCTGTCTGCTGGGGGCGACGACCCGGAGCATTCAGCATCGTCGCTTGATTATTCTGAATCATTGAATTTGAATGTTGAATGTTGAATGTTGAGTGTTGAATGTTGAGTGTTCACTCTACTCTTACATTATTTCTTGATAAGTACTGCCACGCTGGTGGCAAGTGAGGCAAGGCTAATCCAGAAGCCCGTGCTCCTGACATTGTTGCCATTGACCGTGCTCTGGCGAGCCTTGGTCTTGTTGGGGCTGATGTAAACCACGTCGTTCTGCTGCAGGTAATATACCGGACTGTTGAACACGCTGTTTCCCGAGCAGAGATTGATCTTGTATATCTTCTGGTGGCCGTTTTCCTGGCGCAACACCATCACGTCTTCACGGGTGCCATAGATGGTCAGGTCGCCCGCCTTGCTAAGGGCATCGAGAATAGTCACTTTCTCGTCCTCGATTTCATACTGTCCAGGGTGTGCCACCTCACCCATCACCGAATAGTGGAGATTTGTCAGGCTGACGGTCACCACGGGATCCTTCACCAAGTTGCGCTCCACCAGAACTTTCTTGATTTCCTCGGCAATCTGCTCTCGGGTACGACCTGCCACATGCAGGGTGCCCAGCACAGGAAAGTCGATGTTGCCCTTGCTGTCTACCGTATAATAATAGGCATCCTTGGCGATGGTCGACGTAGAGTAGCTGGTGGCGGTTCCCGTAAGATTGAAGAGCTGTGTGATCTGTGGATCCTTGCTCTTCACGCCGATGTAGAGTTTATCTGTTGGCTTGGCGGTGATCACCGCACTTTTCAGATTAACCAGCGTATCAGGATTTTGGTTAAAATCCTGGAAATACGCTATTTGTTTTGGGGTTCCACAAGCTGACAGGACAAGAAGTCCCGTGCAAATAGCTCCAGAAAGCAATGATTTACGATATTTCATATGATTTTATATTTTTTCTAGAAAACATCTTGGTATATAGGTGGTGGCGACGGCACAGATTCCCTCTATCGACACGATGAGCCGATGGTCGCCATTGATGCGCTTGATTTCGCCCTCCAGACCTTTGAACCTGCCGTCGATGACCCTGACACGTTCACCTTTCTTCCAGTTGAAGGCTCCATCCTCGAAATATTCCAGCCCCTCCTGATCGCCCGACGAAACCATCATGAACATCTGCATCTGTCGCTTGGGAATGGCGATGGGCTGTGGGTCGAAGTCCACCAGCTGGCGATATAGCCTTGCCTTGCCACACAGTTCCCGCTCCAGGCATAGCGCCTGTCGCTTGTTGCTGCGCATGAAGAAAAGCGAGGGTATGAGTGGGCGCTCCACCACAATCTTCTTGTCTTGGCTGTTTACATGTCTCTCTTTTACGAAGGGGGCGTAATATTCCATCACATCGCCCATCATATCTTCGGGGAATGTGTTTTTCATCTGGTCAGGATCCTTAAGCCCGTTGTTGAACAGGTTGAACAAGTCCCGGCAAAGCGCCACTTTGTTCATGAACACGCGCATGGCATACCATGATGCCTCTGTCTTGGCTAGTTCGCCAAGAGTCTCGGCTTGTATGCTTAGAGAATGATTGATATCTTTTATTGAATTGTCCATTCTTTCATTTTAAGTATTCTTATACAGACACATTTTCTCTTCCCCCTTATGTCGAAACGAGTCGTCACAAGCAGCAAGGAGATTGAGACAGTATACTTCTCGTAAAGCTTCTGCCGTTCGGAGCAACCCTGATCCAGGCGATGCTGTACCCGCAATCCCATTTGGGTAACTAAGCCTCATATTTACTGGTTTAGTTCTCAAACGCGCCGCAAAGTTAACAAAAAAAAAAAAAAACGAAAGAATGTTAGTACAACTTTAGCTAAAATTAGTTTTTTAAGCTACTTTCTTAATATTCGTTAATTTTACTGTTTTATTTGCATACAAAACATAAAATCGGGATAAATCTCTTTCAATAAGTGATTTACCCCGATTAAACATTATACAGATGGAAGGAAACTTAGTTGTTTACGCTACCTCCCACAATATCAAGCAATTCATTGGTAATGGCCTGTTGACGACTCTTGTTGTACTGCAAGTTGAGTTCGCGCAAGAGTTCATCGGCATTATCCGTAGCGGTCTGCATGGCCACCATTCTGGCAGCATGCTCACTCGCCTGACTATCCAGCAACGCTGTATAAATCATCAGACGAAGCTGCTTAGGAATCAAGACTCCCAAAACAGTCTCCAAGTCTGGCTCTACAATGAAGTCATCATTCAGAGGTTTTGCCTCAGAACTCTGGCGTCCGTCAGCTTCAGCCTGCTTTTGGCGCAGATATTCCTGAGCCTTTGCCGTAGCCACATTAGAGGTAAGGTCACGATCGTTGTCCACTCCTATCGACTCAGTGCTGAGGTCAATAGGCAAGAAAGTCTTGCGGGTCAGAATCTGTGAACCGGCACTCTTAAAGTGATGATAAATCATCTCCACCTTATCGAGCTCACCAGCAGCATACTGCTTGGCAAGTGAATGGGCGATATCTGCACAGGCGCTGGCATGAGGATGATCGGCAAGATCATTAAAGTTACCGCCAATCTTCAAACCCAGTTTCTGTGCCTTCTCTGCCACTTTTCGTCCGATAGGATATACCGTGATGTCGTCAATGCCTTGAGCCTTATACTCGTCCACCGCATGCATCATCATCTTGATAACGTTGGAATTGAATCCACCACACAAGCTGCTGTTAGAACTGTATACCACAAGAGCTACACGCTTGGTCTCCTTGTGCTCCAACTGCAACGGATGGTCGACATTCGGAGTACTTACCAGGAAACTCTTGAGGATATGTTCCAGCATATTTCCATAAGGCAGCATATTCTGGATAGCTACCTGAGCATGATGCAACTTACTGGAAGCCACCATCTTCATCGCACTCGTAATCTTACGGGTACTGTTAACGCTGGCTATGCGAGTTTTAATCTCTTTTAATGACGGCATAGGCTATTACGCTTTATATTGTCCTGCAACATTAGCCATGGTCTCCTCGACTGCCTTAATTGCATCGTCGGTGAGTTTACCATCGCCCAAAGTCTCAATCACATCAGCGTGCTGGCTGCGCATTGCATCGAGGAACAGATCCTGACAGTCGCGAACCTTATCCATTGGCACGTCGTGCATCAATCCGTGAACACCACAGTAGAGAATAGCTACCTGCTCGCCTACCGGCATTGGGCGGTACTGAGGCTGAACCAGCAACTGGTCGTTCTTACGGCCACGGTCCAGAGTCATCGCTGTTACGGCATCCATATCGCTAGAGAACTTAGAGAAGGCCTCCAGCTCACGATACTGAGCCATATCAATCTTCAGTGTACCAGCCACCTTCTTCATACTCTTGATCTGGGCAGAACCACCTACACGGGATACGGAGATACCTACGTTGATAGCTGGACGGAAGCCCTGGTTGAAGAGGTCGGTCTCAAGGAAGATCTGACCGTCGGTGATGGAAATCACGTTGGTTGGGATGTATGCTGATACGTCACCAGCCTGGGTTTCGATGATAGGAAGGGCTGTCAAAGAACCACCACCCTTTACGTGACCCTTCATGCACTCTGGAAGGTCGTTCATCTGCTCGGCTACCTCCTGCTGGTCGTTGATACGAGCGGCACGCTCCAACAGACGAGAGTGGAGATAGAAGACATCACCAGGGTAAGCCTCACGTCCGGATGGACGGCGGAGGATCAGAGATACCTCACGGTAAGCCACAGCCTGCTTACTCAAGTCATCGTATACTACGAGAGCAGAGTAACCGCGGTCGCGGAAGTATTCACCGATAGCTGCACCGGCAAATGGTGCGTAATACTGCATGGCTGCAGGATCGGCAGCGGTAGCACTTACGATAATGGTATATGGCAGGGCGCCATGCTCCTTGAGGTTCTGTACCAATGCTGCAACGGTAGATGCTTTCTGACCGATAGCTACATAGATACAATATACTGGCTTGCCAGCCTCATAGAAACTCTTCTGGTTGATGATGGTATCCACTGCGATGGCAGTCTTACCGGTCTGACGGTCACCGATGATCAACTCACGCTGTCCACGACCGATAGGAATCATAGAGTCTACCGCCTTCAAACCAGTCTGAAGAGGTTCCTTTACTGGCTGACGATAGATTACACCAGGTGCCTTACGATCCAAAGGCATCTCGAAAGAATCGGTGAGGTCGATGTCACCCAGACCATCAATAGCCTGACCCAGAGGGTTTACGACACGTCCGAGGAAATTGTCGTTTACGCGGATAGAAGCAATACGGTGTGTACGCTTCACGCTCTGTCCCTCCTTGATGCCAGCTGTAGGACCTAAGAGGACACAACCTACATTGTCTTCCTCCAAGTTCATGACGATAGCCATGGTTCCGTTCTCAAACTCAAGAAGCTCATTAGCCTCGGCATTACGCAGACCATAGATACGAGCCACGCCATCGCTGACGGTAAGCACGGTACCCACCTCGTCAAACTGCTGAGAGCCATTAACCTCCTGGAGCTGCTGCTGAAGAACCTCAGACACCTCACTTGGTTTAATTTTATCTGACATTGTTTATTTACTTTAATTATTTTTACTTTTTGAGCTGTGTCAGAATGTTGTTGAGCTTAGTCTTTACGCTCGCATCCATTCTGTAAGTATCATACTCAAGGATGAAACCGCCAATCAGTTCAGGGTTCACCTCGGTCTTGAACTCCACAGTACCTTTCGTTCTCTGCTCCACCATCTTGCGCATCTTATCCTCAGTAGAGGCGTCAACGGCAGTGGCGGTGATCAGCTTACCGCGGATGATGTTCTTCTGTTTCCTGTAAAGAGTGATATACGAAGCAGCCATGAATTGCAGGGTGCTCTCCCTATCCTCTTTCAAAACGAGAGCGATAAACTTCTTGCTCAGTTCCGTAGGCTCTTTGCCCAGGGCTGTGATGAGAAGTGCCTCTTTCTTGTCTTTGGAAAGCATAGGGTTGTCTATCGTAAATCTCAGTTCAGGCACGTCGATGTAGCTCTTAAAGAGCGTCTGCATCTCCTGGTAGACCTGATCTTCGAGCTTCATGCCGAGTGCAGCCTTGATGAGGGCACGGGCATAACGCACCGATATTACACCTATATCCATAAGCTTTACTATTTGTTGTCAGAAGAAACCTCGTCCAGCAGTCGATTTATCATATCCATCTGTGCCTTGTCGTCAGAGAGCTTAGCCTTGAGCACCTTCTCTGCAATCTGAACAGAGAGTTCGGCTACCTGGCCGCGGATTTCACGAATGGCGTTCTGCTTCTCGGTCTCAATCTGCTTCTTGGCATCAGAGAGGAGACGTGCGCCTTCTTCGCGTGCTTTATCCTGTGCTTTCTCTACAATGGCATCGCGGGTTTCAGCAGCCTCCTTGAGGAGGGCAGCCTGCTTCTCGCGAGCTTCCTGCAAGATGGATTCACCTTCTTTTTGGATATTGGCAAGCTTCTCGTTAGCTTCGTGAGCCTTCTTCAGACTATCATCAATGAAAGCCTTGCGCTCGTTCACCATCTTAATGATGGCTGGGAATCCAGCCTTCCAAAGAATGATGAAGACGATGATGAAGACCAGCGTCATCCAGAAGAGCAAACCGCTATCAGGAATTAATAAATCCATATATACTGGTTAAAGTTTTACTTAAACGTTTTATTTTAACTAACTCTAGAATCATCTCTATCATGCCCCGGAAAGACATCAGGCTGATGCCTGAGACTTCCTTTTATCGGGGCAGATGATAGTGACAGATGAGATGATTACATAACGATTGCCAGGATGGCGATGATGACAGCGAAGAACGCAACACCCTCAACCAACGCAGCTGCAATAATCATAGAAGAACGGAGGTCGCCCATCTTCTCTGGCTGACGAGCCATAGCGTCCATAGCCTGGCCACCAATGCGACCGATACCAATACCTGCGCCAATAGCGGCCAAACCTGCACCTACTGCGGCACCCAACTTTGCAATCTCTGCTGCTAATAAAAGTGATAACATAATCTTAATAATTTAAGTTGTTTATATTTTCTTTGTTTATTATCTGAATGAAATTAGATCCGTAATCTATAAACTACTTCACTACCTCTGGCTCAGCCTCATGAGACTTTACATGAGCCAGCGAGATGAATACTGCACTCAGCATGGTGAATACCAATGCCTGAATGTAGCTTACCAATACTTCGAGGAGCATCATAAAGGCGCTCATCGCAACACTTACTATTGTCATACCCGTACCTGCCACATAGTTGGCGATAGCATTCTCACTGATGTTGAACATAATGAAAATGATAGCCGCAAACGAAAGTGCGATGGCGTGACCCGCCATCATGTTGGCGAAGAGTCGGATAATCAGAGCCAGCGGTTTCGTAAAGATTCCGAAGAGCTCGATGAATGGCATCAGTGGCACAGGGACCTTCAACCAGGTTGGTACCTCCGGCCAGAAGATATCCTTCCAGTATTCCTTGGTACCGGTGAAGTTGGTGATCAGGAATGTCGTTACACCGAAGAATACGGTGCAGGCGATATTACCCGTCAGGTTACCACCACCTGGAGGGAATGGTACGATACCCATGATGTTCGCCACGAAGATAAAGAAGAAGCAAGTAAGCAACCATGGTGCGTACTTTGGCGCCTCCTTACCCAGGGTGGCCTTGATTACATCGGTATATACCGACATGATGAACATGTGCATCAGTCCCACAAATCCCTTTGGTGCAGGGTCATCCACCTTGTGTTTCCTGCACCAGCGGGCTGGTATCAGGACACAGAGCAACAGGATGATAGCATCGATGAAGAGCACGCAAACGGTCTTCGTGATGGAGATGTCAAGCGGACGAACCTCCTGGCCTCCCACCTTCTCTACTATCTTGTTGGGATTCGACTGCGCATCAGCGTTCTTGATCACCAGGTTGAAAGGTCCTGGACGGTCTCCATTGGCATCCTTCTCTTCCGAGAATTCGCTGCTGCAGAACACATGCCAGCCCGAAGTGGTGTTAACGATGATTGGCAGATGAATCACTACGGGATGATCTCCCACCTTGGTGATATGCCATTCATAAGAATCCTTGATATGACCCCACAATATCTCTTTCACATCGATGTTCTCCTTAGCCGATACCTGCAGAGGTGCCAGCGTAAAGAGCAGCATCGCCATCAAGAGGAATTGCTTGAGATGTTTCATATTCTTTAATTCTTACTTTTGTTTATTAATTATTTGTTTCAGAACCGCTTATGAAAGACGGTTCTTTTTCTCTACCCGAGCGAAGTAGATGCAGTCGAACACGAGAAGTACGACATAGAAAAGGGCGAAGATGGCGGTAAAGCCCAGAATGTTCTGCTTGTCGCATACCAGCACATAGATGAGGAATACCAATGTACCAGCCATCAGCTTCAAGACCAGTGCCGCCAGATAGAACTTGGCGAGATTGGCTGGCGATGACTTTGCAACAGCCTTCCATGCTTCACCATAAGCAGTACTTGCAACGAGTGAGAATATCGCACTCACTACCAACGGGTTAACTACCTGGGGTATCATATCATCGCATTGAGCAGACAATCTGCAGGCAAAGAGCACGGCAAGAGCCACTGCTGCTGTAAGCCACAAAGAAATCTGCTTATACCTGATACTCGCCTGTCTGATAGTCTGCAAGCGCAACTTTTCGTCTTTTTCCATTATCTAATAATTAATCACTAAAAATTAATCACTTATCTAAACTTCTACGCAAAGGCTTACTTCGTTTTTCTTACATTCCACGAATCCGCCCTTGATGTTCATTACCTGCTTGCCTTCCTTGGTAGTGTATTCCACCTTGCCCACTTCGAGCGAAGAGATGATAGGCGCGTGATCCTTGAGAATCTCGAACGAGCCGAGGGTTCCCGGAACCAATACGCTCTCTACCTCACCCTGGAAGACTACTTTCTCAGGAGATACTATCTTTAGCTGTAACATAAGCCGTGGATTTAAAGATTACGCCTGTGCTGCTGCGAGCAACTGCTTAGCCTTCTCCTTGGCATCCTCGATAGTACCTACGTTGAGGAATGCCTGCTCTGGCAGGTCATCTACCTCACCGTCGAGGATGGCGTTGAAGCCCTTGATAGTCTCTTCGATAGGAACCATCACACCCTTCAAACCGGTAAACTGCTCTGCTACGGTGAATGGCTGGCTCAGGAAACGCTGTACACGGCGTGCACGGTTCACGGTCAACTTATCCTCATCAGAGAGCTCATCCATACCGAGGATGGCGATGATATCCTGCAACTCGTTATAACGCTGCAACAACTGCTTTACTCGCTGTGCACAATCGTAGTGAGCCTTGCCCACAATCAGCGGGTCGAGGATACGAGAGGTAGAACCCAGCGGGTCTACGGCAGGATAGATACCGAGAGATGCAATCTTACGGGAAAGCTCAGTGGTAGCATCCAGGTGAGTAAAGGTGGTAGCTGGAGCAGGGTCGGTCAAGTCATCGGCAGGCACATAAACGGCCTGTACAGAGGTGATGGAACCATTCTTGGTAGAAGTGATTCGCTCCTGCATGGCACCCATCTCAGAAGCCAGCGTTGGCTGATAACCTACGGCTGATGGCATACGACCCAACAGCGCAGATACCTCAGAACCAGCCTGGGTGAAACGGAAGATGTTATCGATGAAGAACATGATATCCGCTGCCTCACCATTCTTACCTCCGTGATCACGGAACTCCTCAGCTACGGTCAAACCAGAGAGAGCTACAGAAGCACGTGCCCCAGGTGGCTCATTCATCTGACCATATACCAAGGTAGCCTGACTCTTGGCAAGTTCCTCAGGATCGACAAGTGAGAGATCCCACTTACCTTCTTCCATCGCTTTACGGAACTTCTCGCCATACTTGATAACGCCAGACTCGAGCATGTCTCGAATCAAGTCGTTACCCTCACGGGTACGCTCACCTACTCCGGCAAATACAGAGTAGCCGTTGTGTCCCTTGGCAATGTTGTTGATCAACTCCATGATAAGCACCGTCTTACCTACACCGGCACCACCGAAAAGACCAATCTTACCACCCTTCATGTAAGGTTCGAGCAGGTCGATCACCTTAATACCGGTAGCAAGCATCTCCTTGTGAGTAGAAAGTTCGTCAAACTTCGGAGCCTCACGGTGGATAGGATAAGCACCCTTCATGTCCAATTCATTCATACCATCAATAGGCTGTCCGATGACATTCATCATACGGCCCTTGATTTGCTCTCCGGCTGGCATCTGGATTGGGTTACCTGTAGGGATAACCTCCAAGCCACGCTGCAAACCGTCAGTATTATCCATAGCGACACAGCGAACTGTATCCTCACCGATGTGCTGCTGCACCTCGATGACAAGTTCTCGGCCGTCTGGACGTTTTACCTTCAGAGCTTCATAAATTTTAGGAAGCACCTTCTCTGGATTCTCGCCCTTTGTATCGAAGTAAACGTCGATAACAGGACCGATAATCTGAGAGATACGTCCGTTAATTTGTGACATAAGCTTATTAGTTTAAATGTTATATATATTTATATTATTCTTGGCTGCAAAAGTAACAACAATTTATGGAAACCACAAATTAATTAAAAGTTTTATTCGGCTTTTATACCTTATTAAACCATTTTTAGTTCCCTTTAAACCATTTTCCTATGCAAAAGCAAGAAGTCAGGAGTCCAAACTCCCTTCTTCTTACTCCAATCTCTATATATTAGATACTCAACTCGTCCAAAACCTTGATCAGTTTACGGTCGAATGGCTTATCTGAGCGGATGGCTTCAGAAAGCGGAACGTATACCACCTCGTTATTGCGTACACCAATCATCACATTGCGCTGTCCCTGCATGATAGCCTCGATGGCACCACAACCGGTACGGCTCGCAAGAATACGGTCACGGGCTGATGGACGGCCGCCACGCTGCAAGTGACCCAGGATAGATACACGTACATCAAACTCAGGGAACTCCTTGCGCACACGGTCGGCATAATAAAGAGCACCGCACTTAGGACTCTCTGACACGATGACGATACAACTTTTCTTAGACTTACGGATACCACGCTCCATGAATTGAGCCAACTGGTCTACGTCGGTAGAATCCTCTGGAATGATAGCTGCCTCTGCTCCACTGGCGATAGCAGAATTCTGCGCCAGGAAACCGGCATCACGGCCCATCACCTCGATAAAGAAGATACGCTCGTGGCTCTGCGCAGTATCACGGATGCGGTCTACACATTCTACGATGGTATTCATCGTAGTATCATAACCGATTGTATTGTCTGTACCATAAAGGTCATTATCAATTGTTCCTGGCAATCCGATGCAGCATATATCAAACTCACGTGCGAAATTCATCGCACCTGTCAGCGAACCGTTACCGCCAATCACGACAAGCGCATCTATTTCCTCTTTCTGAATCGTTTCAAATGCCTTCTGACGACCTTCCTCGGTCATGAATTCCTTAGAACGGGCTGTCTTCAGCATCGTACCACCAGTACCGATGATACCGCTTACATTCTCTGTAGAAAAGGTTTTAATTTCATCATTGATGAGACCATCGTAACCACGATAGATACCTTTCACAGTGAAACCGTTGTAGATAGCCGAACGGGTAACCGCACGGATAGCAGCATTCATACCTGGAGCATCTCCTCCAGATGTTAAAATTCCAATAGTCTTAATCTTTGCCATAACTATACCTTATTATATTATATATATTTTTAATGTTAGTTTATTATCCTCTCAGGATGATGTTTTTCATCCATTTCCCCTACATATACGTAGGTATCCAAGGGTATACCCCTTGCTTTGTTTGGGTTTATCGATTTAAATAATTAGGTTTGCGGCACCAGCCACCAGGATATGGGAGAGCCAAAGGATAGCAAGTCCGATGACACCACCCATCAAAGCTTTCCAGCCAATATTGCGGAAATACCATCCCATGTGCATACGTTCCATCTTCATCAGGGCAAGACCGCTGATTGTACCGATACCAAGAACGTTACCACCAGCCATTACGCAATATGCAATCATCTGCCAGTAGATACCATTGGTTTGATAATCAGTAAGCATGCTGAATGAAGGATCATTCACATTTGCCAGATCATGAAGGGAGAAAAAGTTCATGGCTGTAGCAAAGTTGTCAAGTACAGTACTGATGATACCAGCCAAGACGCCATGCAACAGCACGCCAGGACGCTTATCATCCATACCGACAGAGTTGAGAAGAGTAGCAAAATCGTCAAAAGCGCCGGTCTCCTTCACCACTCCGATGGCAAGCATGATACCCATCACGAAGAGAATCATCTGGACGACTCCGTATTGGAACACTCTAGGAGTGCGATGGTCAGCCATCGCATCCATATTCATGAGTTTACGGTTGAATATCTCGTTCACAATCCAAAGTACGCCCAATACGCAGAGCGCACCGAGGAAAGGACTTAATTTCGTAATATTATGGAAGGTAGGGATAAACCACAATCCACCGATGCCCACAAAGAGCATCAGCAAGCGCTGCCATACATTGAGACGGGTATCATCCCCGCGGTATGGCATAGCAATCCATTCTGTCTCTACTCTTTCAGGCAGCATGCGCTGCATCATCAACAACGGAATGAGCCAGGCTGCAAGACATGGCAACAGAAGCGAGAGGAAATAATGAGTAGCCGTTACAGCACCCATATTCCACATCACCAGTCCTTCCGGATTTCCGATAACGGTAAGAGCTCCGCCACAGTTGGCAGAAAGAAGAATGGCACCTCCATACACCATGCGCTGACGACGGTTTGGAATCACTCCATGCATCATCGTAAGCATCATCACTGTTGTAGTAAGATTATCGAGATTTGCCGAAATAACAAAGGTTACGGCAGCGAGAATCCATAGCATTTTCTTGGCGCTTCGGGTACGTAACAACTGGCGTATGAAATCGAAGCAACCATTGTTATTGAGAATTTCAACTATCGTCATAGTAGCAAGCAGGAAAAGTACGATTTCTGCTGCTCTACCCACATAAGGAAGGAAGATGTTACGGGCAATAAAATACTTCACCGTTGTACTGGTGGATTCTATCTCGTTCCACATTCCGAGATTCAGATAGCGTGAATAATCAGAAGAGTGTTCACTGGTCACGAAGTCCATACCAAAACAGATATAGAGAACCCATCCTACCGTTCCAGCAAAGATGGCTACGGCAGCACGGTTCACCTTGGTAATATTCTCGGTTGCAATGAGAATATATGCCAGTATCAGTATGGCAAGGATGACTAGTGTCATATCATTTATTTTATTATATTCATTACATTTTGAACGCAAAGGTAACAATTATTTTGTTATCGCCAACATTTCGGTGTCTTTTTTTAATGAATTTAACTCATTTTCATACAAATGAAAATTTCGCCCGTTTTTTTTCTTTCGCCATTATTTTTCTTCCCTCTTCATTTTCATCATAGAATCAGATGAAAACACGGATAACAGAGAAGAACACCACAGGAAGAAATTTCGAGGAGGAAGTTATCAGAATATTTAAAAGGTTATGCGTATATATATTATGTATTTCCCCGAAGGAACACACCAAAAACAGTGATTTTAGTTAAATATTACTAACAAAAAGAAGAAATTCAAGAGTAAATGCCTGTAACTCAAAGAAAATGAGTAATTTTGCGCTCGATTTATACAATTCACATAAAGTCAAACTTTATTAATTTTAATTTTTTAATTATTTTTTATGTCAGATTTAAAGAACGTAAAGCCATTGGACGACTTCAATTGGGATGAGTTTGAGAATGGCACAAGCGCAAACGTCAGCAAAACAGACCTTGAGAAGGCCTATGACGAAACTCTTAACAAGGTAACAGAACACCAGGTTGTAGAGGGTACAGTAATCTCTATAGACAAGAAAGAGGTTATCGTAAACATCGGTTACAAGAGCGATGGTATTATCCCTGCTTCTGAATTCCGTTACAACCCAGACCTCAAGGTAGGCGACAAGGTTGAGGTTTATGTAGAGAACCAGGAGGACGTAAAGGGCCAGTTGGTACTCTCTCACAAGAAGGCTCGCCTCAGCAAGTCTTGGGAGCGTGTTAATGCAGCTCTCGAGAACGAGGAAGTTATCCAGGGTTACATCAAGTGCCGCACTAAGGGCGGTATGATCGTTGACGTTTTCGGTATCGAAGCTTTCTTGCCAGGAAGCCAGATCGACGTTCACCCTATACGCGACTACGACGTATTCGTAGGCAAGACAATGGAGTTCAAGGTTGTAAAGATCAACCAGGAGTTCCGCAATGTCGTTGTATCTCACAAGGCTCTCATCGAGCAGGAGCTCGAGCAGCAGCGTAAGGAGATCATCGGCAAGCTCGAGAAGGGTCAGATCCTCGAGGGTACCGTTAAGAACATCACTACTTACGGTGTATTCGTTGACCTCGGCGGTGTTGACGGTTTGATCCACATCACAGACCTCTCTTGGGGCCGCGTAAGCGATCCACACGAGGTTGTATCTCTCGACCAGAAGATCAACGTTGTTATCCTCGACTTCGATGAGGAGAAGAAACGTATCGCTCTCGGTTTGAAGCAGCTCACTCCACATCCATGGGATGCACTTGATCCAAACCTCAAGGTAGGTGATCACGTGAAGGGTAAGGTAGTGGTTATGGCTGACTATGGTGCATTCGTTGAGATTGCTCCAGGTGTAGAGGGCTTGATCCACGTATCTGAGATGTCTTGGAGCCAGCACTTGCGTTCTGCTCAGGACTTCATGAAGGTAGGTGACGAGGTAGAGGCAGTTATCCTGACTCTCGACCGCGCTGAGCGCAAGATGAGCCTTGGTATCAAGCAGCTCAAGGAAGATCCATGGGAGGCTATCGAGACTAAGTATCCTGTTGGCAGCAAGCACACAGCTAAGGTTCGCAACTTCACTAACTTCGGTATCTTCGTAGAGCTCGAGGAAGGTGTTGATGGTTTGATCCACATCTCTGACCTCTCTTGGACTAAGAAGGTTAAGCACCCATCTGAGTTCACTTCTGTAGGCGCTTCTATCGACGTAGTAGTTCTCGAAATCGATAAGGAGAACCGTCGCTTGAGCCTCGGCCACAAGCAGTTGGAGAAGAACCCATGGGATGAGTATGAGGCAATCTACACTCCAGGTTCTGTTCACCAGGGTACTATCACAGAGTTGATGGACAAGGGTGCTGTTGTAGCTCTCGCTGAGGGTGGTGAAGGTTTCGCTACTCCTAAGCACCTCACTAAGGAGGACGGCACAATGGCTAAGAAGGGCGAGACTCTCGACTTCAAGGTTATCGAGTTCGTAAAGGAGACAAAGCGCATCATCCTCTCTCACTCTCGTACATTCGAGGAGGGTAACGAGCCAGTTGCTAAGCCAGCTCACAAGCGTGCAAACGGCGGTCGCAAGAACAACAACGAGACAGCTATGATCAACAACGTTGCTGCTAGCACATCACTCGGTGATATCGATGCACTCGCTAAGTTGAAGGCTCAGATGGAGGGCAAGGCTTAATCTTAAACAGATCAGGCATTTGCTATTCATTAGCTAAATAACATTCAGGGGACTGAAATTTCAGTAATGAGATTTCAGTCCCCTTTTTTATTATGTGTTTTTAAAAAAAACTATCAAGTGATACCTACCAACTCCAGTAACTCTACTCCATTAATTCATGTTCTAAAACCGCTAATTCATGGCATTTTTCTAGCAAAACATGTCGAAAAACACAAAAACATTTGGTAGTTTCAAGTTTTCTGTTTATCTTTGCAACCAAAAACAATCTAGAGAAATCATTCTCTCAAGAATTATCAGAAAAGAAAGAGAAGCGATTCTTCAGATTTCAAAAGGAAAAGAAAGTTCAAGATATGAAACAGTCAAGATTTATAGTAGCCGCTCTATCAATGAGTTGCATCACTACCCTCTCCTCCTGCTTTAAGGAAGAACCACTCAATGCCGAATGCGACATCGAGCAGGCATACATACATGCAGACAACAAGATTTTATTGAACTTATTGTTTACTAATCCATCTGATACATTGGTCAATGTGCAGAGTGATCAGACAAACATTGAGTTCACGATGAGACCATTTGCCGCCCTTACCAAACAGGCGCCAATATTCCGCCTCACACCGGGAGCGACCATTTCACCAGAAAGTGGAAGCCTTCAGGATTTCTCAAAAGGACCTGTAACATATACAGTTACTTCAGAAGACAAGCAATGGAGCCGCACCTATCAGGTAAGAATCAAGAAGGGACAGACCACCATGCCAAACGAGATAGAATTCGAATTTGAAAACGCATACCTCAGCAAAGGATACTACAACTGGCAAGAGAACTGGAATGGAGATATTCTCGACATCTGGGCAACAGGAAACTCTGGATTCAATATCAGCAACCCATCAGCTAAACCCGAGAAATATCCTACCGTGATGATAGAAGACGGCTATAAGGGCAAAGGCGTGAAGCTCACTACCCAGCGCACCAGCAAGCTCGCAGACAAAGTACACAAACCTATCGCTGCCGGCAACCTCTTTATCGGACAGTTTGATGCAACAGATGCCCTTTTAGGTGATGCAATGAAGGCAACAAAGTTTGGCCATCCATTCAGTTTCGACGCCAAGCCTGCTAAGTTAGAAGGATGGTATAAGTATCATGCTGGCGAAAAATTCACCGATAAGAATATGAAGGAACTTGACCGCCACGACTACGGAACCATCTATGCTGTACTCTATGAGAACATCGATGAAAAGGGAAATGCCGTATTGCTCTACGGAGATAATGTACAGACCAGCAAACAGATAGTGGCACTTGCTCTGGTAGGTGAAACCCATGATGACAACGGAAAAGTTGCCATTGGAAACACGCGTGAATGGCATCACTTCAGCGTAGATTTCGAGTATAAGAAAGCCATAGACCTAATCAAGCTGAAGAATGGCGGCTACAGTCTCTCCATCGTCTGCTCATCCAGTTCCGATGGAGCCAACTTCCTGGGTGCCGAAGGTAGTACCCTTTGGATAGACAGTTTCAAGTTGATTTGCAAATAAGCTAAGGAGGGAAACATAGAATGAAGAAGATAATAATATTAGCTCTCCTGCTGACATGGGGCACTGCTACATGGGCAGAAGAAAATGAGAATCAGAAGACTGAGGAGCACAAGCAGGTAGAAGAAAGCAAGCGCACCCCGTGGAACAAATATCTTCACGGCTACCAGTATCAGGCTCGCGTGGCGTATAATATTGGAGGCACAGCCCCTATCGGTCTTCCTGCCACTATCCGTACACTACACAGCTATACCCTGCAACCTAACTTCAGTCTGGGTATCGACGCCTATCACCCACTTTCAGGAAAATGGGGATTCGTTGGAGGTCTGCACTTTGAAAACAAGGGCATGAAGATTGATGCAGGCGTAAAAAACTATTATATGAGAATAGTACGTGGCGGAGAAGAACTGAAAGGCATATTTACAGGCAACGTGGTTACGAAGGTAGACATGAGTCTCATCACGGTACCATTGCAGGCAACATACGACATTTGCGACAACCTCCGTTTCAAGTTGGGTCCTTATGTTAGCTATGTAACATCAAAGAAGTTTGAAGGCTGGGCATACGATGGTTACCTCCGCCGCCAGGAGGAAGGTCATCCTAAGGGCGATCCTACCGGACAGAAGGTTAAGTTAGGTCATGATGAAGGCGAGCGTGGTGATTACGATTTCAGCGATGACATGCGCAACTGGCATGTGGGCGTAGATTTCGGAATTGACTGGCGCTTGAACAACCGTTGGGGCCTCTGTGCTGATCTGAGCTGGGGCTTAAATGGTATCTTTAAGAAAGATTTCGAGACCATCGAGCAGACGATGTATCCTATCTACGGCAGCGTAGGTATCACGTATCAGCTGAAGTAATATATAATATAATGTACGCGTACATTATTATATAAATAAATAGAAACAATACAATAATTATTTATTAATACACAAAAAATAGAAGAAAAATGAAAAAGTTTATTTATTTAATGGCCATGGTTTGCACCCTTGGCTTCTTCACTGCTTGTAGCAGCGATGATGATGATCCTACGGTATGGGACACATTCAAGGCAGGTACTTACAATGTCTGGGGGCAGGAGCTCGATACAGAAGATGGCGAAGTAGATTATAACTTCATGGATTTCGATATGAATATCGAAAAGGCTGGAGATCAAACTGCCAAGGTAACTTTGACAGACAAGAGTGGCAAGGTAACTGTTAACGTACCAGAGGCAACCATTATTGCACAGGATGGTTACACTTTGAGAGGTCAGGGAACAGCGACCATTAATGACAATGTAACCAAGGCTACAGAAAATACCAACACAATGACGGTAGATTTCACTGCTAAGATTTCTGCAGACTACAAGAACATCAGCGTAGAACTGAAGACAGCTGATGGTACATTCAATGCTGGCAACAGCACAGAAAAGCCAGCAGTTTCCAAGCTTCTTGCAACCTGGAATCTCGAGCCTGTAACCATGTATGACGACAAAGGCAATCAGACAGACAATCCTGATGATGCTTCGGCATGGAAAGGTTCATTCAAGATGAATTGGGAAACTGCAGCAGACTGCCCTCCTATCATGGGTTTCATCCCTGCAGCAACAGCACCACAGATGGCAGAAAGCATTGTAAACCAGTTGTTACCAACCCTCTTGAAGTCTGTAACATTCACAGCTGATGGCAAGATCATCGCTCAATACGCAGAGGCTAAGTTAGGCGAAACTGGTACAGAGGCACCTGCCACTCCAAACTGGCAGATTGCTAAAGGCTATGCAACTTACAAGATTGTAGATGAGAACCAGATCATCGTTTTCCTGAGCAACGAAAAGATTGCCGGCACTATTACAGATCCTGCCAAGCAGGCTGCCATCGGTGCAGTTCTGTCTGCTTTCAAGGATGGTGTTCCTGTAAACGTTCGTTTCAACGACAACAATACTGCATTCTTCTATCTGAATCAGGATTTTGCTACAAAATTGGCATCTAATCCGGTTCTTGTTAAAATGGTTGAGAGCCTCGGTGATGACGATCTGAACGGCTTTGGCGGAATGGTCAAGACGATTGTAAAGCAGTTGCCAGAGTTGATGGGTAAGACCACCAAGTTCGAGGCAGGTCTTGAGTTGATGAAGTAAAGCGGAGCTTCTTGCCCCCACGCCCTGAAAGGGCAGAAGCTCTTAGCCCAGGGCAACGCCCTGGGCTAAGAGCTTCTGCCCTTTCAGGGCGTATGGGGACATCTTTGCCAACTTTTGGAACTACTGCCCTTTACCATTGATTCAGGGCGCGAGGGGATTTCATCCTATTTTCCAGGCACAAAAAAAAAGATTGCATCAGCGGAAATACTTCCAACCAATGCAATCTTCAGTTTTCTTTAATCTAGAGGCTAAACACTTTCTTACGAGAAAAATTCACGGAAGAAAAGAGCCTAGCGTCGGATTTACTTCACCTTTGCAACGATAGCCTTGAAAGCCTCAGGGTTGTTTACAGCGAGGTCAGCGAGAACCTTACGGTTAATCTCGATACCAGCCTTGTGAAGAGCACCCATCAACTGGCTGTAGCTCATACCATCGAGGCGAGCAGCAGCGTTGATACGCTGGATCCACAATGCGCGGAATGTGCGCTTCTTGTTACGACGATCGCGATAAGCGTAGGTAAGACCCTTCTCCCAAGTGTTCTTAGCTACTGTCCATACATTCTTGCGAGCTCCATAGTAACCCTTAGTGAGCTTCAAGATTCTTGTTCTTTTTGCTTTTGATGCAACGTGATTTACTGATCTTGGCATAATTTTTTTTCTTTAAAAGTTCGACTAAAAAGTTAATAATTAACGGAGGCAGAGCAAGTCGCGAACCTGCTTCAAGTTTGAACGGTCTACGAGAGTCTCACCAAGGAGATTTCTCTTCTGCTTCTTTGTCTTCTTAGTCAAGATGTGACTGTGAAAAGCGTGATGACGCTTAATCTTACCTGTACCGGTGAAACGGAATCTCTTCTTTGCGCCGGAATTAGTCTTTACTTTTGGCATTTTTACTTTTAATTTTAAATTGTTATTTATTATAGCGATGGCAACGCATATACCAGGGCGTTACGCATCTTTTTTTCTTAATCCTCTGTTCCTTCTGCGAGTTTCTTCAGGGCATCGCCACCTTTAGCATTGGCGAGCAAGCCATTCTTCTCAGCATTAGCAGCACGCTCTGCATCAGCAGCAGCCTTAGCTTCAGCCTCTCGCTTCTCACGGTCCATCTTCTGCTGGCTCTTCTTTGCAGTACCAGCCTTCTTAGGACTCATGTAGAGGAACATCTTCTTACCTTCAAGCTTTGGCATCTGCTCCACCTTTCCGTACTCTTCCAAATCATTGGCGAAACGGAGAAGAAGAACCTCACCCTGCTCCTTGAAGAGAATAGAGCGACCACGGAAGAAAACGTATGCACGAACCTTGTTACCCTCGTTGAGGAACTCCATAGCGTGCTTGAGTTTGAACTGATAGTCGTGCTCATCGGTCTGAGGTCCGAAACGGATTTCCTTGGTCTCCACCTTTACCTGCTTCTGCTTCATTTCCTTTGCATGCTTCTTCTGCTGGTAAAGGAATTTAGAATAGTCAACTATACGGCAAACTGGTGGTTGCGCATTAGGAGATATCTCGACTAAGTCAAGCTCTTGCTGACGTGCCAACTCCAACGCCTTACGTGCTGGCATCACTTCTGCTCCACCATCACTCACTACTCTCACGTCGCGTGCACGAATCTGTTCGTTTACGCGGTACTGATTTTTCATTTTGTCATTTTTCATTAACTATTCGATATATTCTTTTTTGTCTTTTTGATTAAACGGCTGCAAAGTTACGATTATTTTGTGAAACCACCAAGGATTTCCCGCAGATTTTTCATTTTTAACCTTATATTTTATTAAAAATCACACAGTTTTCGTTTTTTGTCCCACAGATTTCACAGATTTACACAGATTTAAATCTTTGCTTCAATAATCTGTGTAAATCTGTGAAATCTGTGGGACTAAAAGAAAACAATCTGCGGGACTAAAGAAGATCAATCGATGGAAGTATATCCATTGACTTTACGGAAGATTGATTTTCGTATATCTGTGGTGGAAAAATTGACCAATATTCCAAGATGCTTCTTCGCCACACGCAAATACGTAAGCAATTGCTTATGAAAGACATCTTTCATTTCTGCCACAGACTTCAGTTCGACTATGACTTTATCTTCTACAAGAATATCCAGACGGAAATCTACAGGCAAAACCTTACCATCATACATGACATCCAACTTTACCTGATTCTCTACCCTAAGTCCATCTTTGCGCAACTGATAGCACAGAGCTGCTTCATAAACCGACTCAAGTAAACCTGGTCCCAATTCATTATAAACCTTATAAATAGCTCCAATGATCTTATAAGATATCTCATTTTCTGTCATAACCAAACGATTTTAAAATCCTCCTTAACAAAAAAATCTCCCACAGACGTCACAGTTGTTACAGATATTCAACAGAACACACAAAAATCTGTGTAAATCTGTGAAATCTGTGGGACTAAACCCTCAACACAAAAAATCTGTGGGACAGAGCCCTCAACAGAAAAAATCTGTGTAAATCTGTGAAATCTGCGGGAGATTAGAAAATATCAATCTGCGGGATTACTCCTCAGCTGCCTTCAGCTGCTCTGCAACCTCGGCATTGATGCGCTGAGCGAACTCTTCCATGCTCATGGTAGCCTGTTCGCCACCACCCTGCTTACGCATAGATACCAAGCCCTCGGCACTCTCCTTCTCACCTACGATGACCATATAAGGAACACGCTTCAACTCGTTGTCGCGAATCTTGCGGCCAATCTTCTCGTTACGGTCATCAACCAAAGCACGTACACCCTGCTTGTCAAGATACTGACGTACCTTCTGAGCATAGTCGTTGAACTTCTCAGAGATAGGAAGAATTGCAACCTGGTCTGGAGTCAACCACAATGGGAAATGACCGGCGGTATGCTCGATAAGAACGGCTGTGAATCGCTCCAATGAACCGAATGGTGCACGGTGAATCATCACAGGAGTCTTCTTAGAGTTATCCTCAGCGGTATACTCCAACTTGAAACGCTCTGGCAAGTTGTAGTCCACCTGGATGGTACCCAACTGCCAACGACGACCGATGGCATCCTTTACCATGAAGTCGAGCTTAGGACCATAGAAGGCAGCCTCGCCAACCTCCTCGCGTGTCTCAAGGCCCTTCTCCTTGCAAGCCTCGCGGATAGCGTTCTCGCTCTCTTCCCAAATCTCATCAGAACCGATATACTTCTCTGTATCCTTAGGATCGCGGAGAGAAATCTGTGCCTCGTAGTTCTCAAAACCGAAGATCTTGAATACCTTCAGGATTACGTCGATTACATTCTCGAACTCAGCCTTTACCTGCTCTGGACGAACGAAAATGTGGGCATCATCCTGTGTAAATGTACGAACACGAGTCAAACCGTGGAGCTCACCGCTCTTCTCATAGCGGAATACGGTACCGAACTCAGCAATACGCAAAGGAAGATCCTTGTAAGAACGAGGCTTGCGAGCGTAGACCTCGCAGTGGTGAGGACAGTTCATTGGCTTGAGCATATACTCCTCATCCTCCTCCGGTGTCTGGATAGGCTGGAATGCATCCTTGCCATAGTGAGCATAGTGTCCAGATGTTACATAGAGACTCTTGCCACCGATACCTGGGCAGATAACCTCCTGGTAGTTGTAAGGCTTCAGGAGAGAACGAAGCAACTCCTGCAGACGCAGGCGGAGCTGTGTACCCTTTGGCAACCAGATAGGAAGACCCTTTCCTACACGCTCAGAGAACATGAAGAGTTCCATCTCCTTACCGATCTTACGGTGGTCGCGTTTCTTAGCCTCTTCGAGAATTACCAAGTACTCGTCGAGCATCTTCTTCTTAGGGAAGCTGATACCGTAGATACGGGTCATCTGCTCGCGCTTGGCATCACCGCGCCAGAAAGCACCTGCCACACTTGTAATCTTCACTGCCTTGATAAGGCCAGTGTTCATCAAGTGAGGACCACGGCAAAGATCGGTGAAATTGCCCTGGGTATATGTGGTGATGGTACCATCCTCCAAGTCCTGCTCAATATGCTCGCACTTGTAAGTCTGACCGTCAGCCTTGAACTCAGCGAGAGCATCAGCCTTAGCCACCTCCTTGCGAACCACAGGTTCGTTCTTTTTGGCAAGTTCCATCATCTTAGCCTCAATCTTGGCGAAATCATTTTCTGAGATCACCTGACCCTCGGCTGGCATCACGTCGTAGAAGAAACCACTCTCTACGGCTGGACCGAAACCGAACTGGATGCCTGGGTAAAGCTCCTGAAGAGCCTCAGCCAACAAGTGGGCAGATGTATGCCAGAATGTGTGCTTACCCTGCTCATCCTCAAACTTGTAGAGTTCTACATTTGCATCCTCATTGATAGGACGGTTCAACTCTACTGTCTCACCATTAACACCGCAAGATACAACGTTGCGAGCGAGAGCCGGTGAGATGCTCTCGGCGATTTGTAAGCCAGTTACGCCCTGTTCATACTCACGAACAGATCCGTCTGGGAATGTGATTTTTACCATAACAACTTAGTATTTTTATTAAATCGCCTGCAAAAGTACGATTTCTTTTTGTAACAAGCGAATAAAAATGCATTTATTTTGCTAAACTTTGCTAATACCTCTTTATATTAAGGGCTTTTAAGACCGAAAATGCTGAGATATTGAAGTTTTCATCTGCTTTTCTACCAACATTTCGTAACACTTTGTAAAATTCAGATACATTTTTAGCCAATAAGTTTTGGAGAAACAAATATTTTCATTATCTTTGCATCCGATAACGTGACAAAATGTAAAGAAACATAGAAAATGGCAAAACCAAAGATTCTCATCATCTATACCGGTGGTACCATCGGTATGGGAAAGGACCCGATGACAGGTGTATTGGAACCTCTTGATTTCAATCACCTCGTTTCTTCCATGCCCGAATTCAAGCTCATTCAGGCAGAAATCGATGTGCGAAAATTCGACCCACCTATCGATTCCAGCGACATGGATCCTATGCGCTGGGCAGAAATCGTAAGCATGATATCCAACAACTACAACAACTATGACGGATTCGTAATCCTTCATGGCACCGATACAATGGCTTACACTTCATCTGCCTTGTCCTTCATGCTTGAGAATCTGACCAAGCCTGTAATATTGACGGGTAGCCAGTTGCCTATCGGTGAATTGCGAACCGACGGCAAGGAGAATCTGATGACAGCCATAGAGATTGCTTCTGCCAAGAATGCTGAAGGACGCCCTATGGTACCCGAGGTATGCATCTTTTTCAACGGCAAGCTGATTCGCGGCAACCGTGCCATCAAGATCAATGCCGAGGGATTTCATGCTTTCGATTCATTCAACTACCCTCACCTCTGCGATGTAGGAATCAATTTCCAATATCACGACCATCACATTCTTACGCCGGATTACAGAAAGCCAATGGTTCCACATCTGAAGCTCGATCCGAACGTCATCGTGTTCAGTCTCTTCCCGGGTATCCAGGATAACATTGTGCGCCACGTGATGGAATCACCAGACCTCCGCGGCATCGTGATGCGTACTTTCGGTTCAGGCAATGCTCCTCACACGCCATGGATCATGCGTCTTCTGGATCAGGCTGCCCATCGCGGAGTAAACATCGTGAATATCAGCCAATGTCTTACGGGCAGTGTAGAGATGGAACGCTACGGAGCCGGCTTCCAGTTGAAAGCTGCTCATGTGATAAGCGGATACGATTCTACGGTAGAGGCTATGGTCACCAAGATGATGTATCTGCAGGGAAGATATGCAGACAATAAAAAGGTAAGAGAAAAACTGACTGAATCTCTGGCGGGCGAAATCTCTATATAGTATAAGGTGAAATCTTCATCCATATAATGAAGCAATAAAGTAAATGACAAACTTGCGATAGTGTACACGATTAAGCTACAGATTGATAGTCTGTCATTTACTCGCTCATTATGAGGTATTTAGCGAAAACAAACAAAAATATTCTACTAAAACTGAATAGTATTGCAGGAAATATGCAGGAAACTTTTAAAGAAGGTTAAATATCGACAGATTTTTAGCCAAAAAACTTGTTGCATATCATTTTTTGTGTAACTTTGCAGCGTAGAAAAAAAAGTAAAAGATTAGTATCCTTATTAGATACCAATCCGTAATATAAATTAATAAATCAACAAAACCTACAAATTATGAACATTAACAAGGTAAAGGAGTATGGTGAGTTCGTAGAAATTGCGGCTTCTGTAGAAAGAACAACAGCTGAAGAGTATCCAACAGTATTAGGCGGAGAAATTTGGTACAACTAAGAACTTCCTGCTAAGGATTCCTATCCTTTGTATCAGATAGTTTTCCTTTAGCAGAACAGAAGCAAAAGGCTATTTTATTTGATTCAGAACATCTTATAATTTTTAGCAGACACATTAATAGCTCAATGATAAAGGCTCAATCCTCGAATAAAATCGGGAACTGAGCCTTTATTGTGTTTATATCTTACCATCGAGATATACGGAATCGGAAATTAGTGCTTACCACAGCAACCGCCCTCTCCGTGATGATGCTCGTGCTTGATGCCACCCTCTACAGCCTGATGCTGGTCGCGGAGCAGATCGTTCACGGTCTTCACTGGGTTGAATGTACCGAGAGGAACCTCTACGAATACTGTATTCCAGTCACTCATCGCACCATTCCAGAGACCTGGCAACTCGAGTGCCTTCAAATCCTTACCATTCTTACTCTTGCTGGAGATGAAACCGGTAGATGGATCAACAAACTTAGGAAGATCGAAGGCATTGCCCTGATAATCCTTGGTAGCGCAGACGAGATCTACTGGGTTGAAGTGTGTTCCCTCGGTAAACATCTTCATATACTCCTCGTTATTCTTGTCAATCTGAGAGCTCTCCAAAATCTGAAGACTTACGGTACCATCCTGGTTATAAGTAAGGAATGGACCACCACCAGGCTCGCCTACGTTCTTAACGACACCGCAGACACGCATAGGACGGTTCAACTTCTTACGCAGATAGATAACCAGTTCGGCATCCTCCAGCTCCTTGATATCAGCCTTACGGCAGCAGAGGTCGCGCTGAACGAAGCGGATAATCTCCTCCAGCTTCTCATGGTTGTACTGACCGGAATCCAAAACCTTCAGATAATCGAAAGCCTGCTTCTGCAGAGTAACCAATACACCTGCAATCACCTGCTTCCAGGTAACAGTCTCAGCCTTCAGGCGATCAGGAACCACATTGTCAATATTCTTGATGAATACCACATCAGCATCAATCTCGTTGAGGTTCTCGATGAGTGCACCATGACCGCCCGGACGGAACAGCAAAGAGCCATCCTCGTTACGGAAAGGAGTATTGTCTGGATTGGTAGCGATGGTATCGGTGCTAGGCTTCTGCTCTGAGAATGAGATATTGTACTTGATGCCGTAGCGCTGTGCATACTTATCTACCTTCTCGGCTACCATCTGCTTGAAGAGTTCCAGGTGGTCGTGAGAAACGGTGAAGTGAACATTTGCCTCGCCGTTGCTGCTAGCATAGAGCGCAGCCTCAACCAGGTGCTCCTCCATTGGGGTGCGAACCTCGTCCTCATACTCGTGGAACTGGAGTAATCCCTTAGGCAACTGACCGTAATTCAATCCCTCTGGCTTGAGGAGATTAGCCACAACAGCCTTGTAATCGCCCTTCTTGATAAGGCACATGATACCCTTCTCATTGTTTACATGGCACTTATCGCAGAGTGCCTTGCGGAAAGCAAACTTCTTGATATTCTCGAAGAATTGTTTTTCGAAGTCAGTAGTAGGAACATCGTATGGAGCATCGAGGAATGCAAACATGTTCTTGAACATGCGGCTTGCCGCACCTGAAGCAGGTACGAACTTCACAATCTTGTGACCCTCAGCCTTGTAGTCGTTCCACGCCTTCTCGTAGTTCTCTACTTCCTGAGCTGTAGGAGCCATGATACCCTTACCGATGGCAGCCGCACCCTCGAGTTTGAGGAATGGGAAGCCATTCTTGATTTGTTCCAACTGGTGTTCAATCTGCTGCTCGGAGATACCGCGCGCAGCGATTTGGTTTAGATCTTGCTGATTCATAATACCATATTTATGTTAAATTTACACTATATGTGCTACAAAGATACTAGTTTTTTCTGATAATCAGAAATATTTCCGCTTTTTTTTGTACCTTTGCATTGAAAATTTAACGAAGTAGGCGTTTTTTAACGCCGAATCGCCATTGTTTGTCAAATTTAAAATAGAATATTGCAACATGGTTAGTAAATTAGCAAAAGAGCACGACAGAAGGTCGGGGCTATCACATTACCTCTATGGGGTATCTACATTATTTTTAAGTGGTGTAGGAATTGGCGGTTTATCGCCATTAGTAACAAACCAAGAATTGAACATATACAATTTACTTTGTTTGTTCATTGGAACGCTATCTGCAATTATCATTGCATATTGCGCTAATAGAATTATGAAGTATAACGATAAATAATATTATTATGGATGGATTAATGTTTATTTTTTCGCTGGGGCTAATTATTAGCAGCAGCTTCGCCATCTGGCTCAACACAAAATCAGGTCAGAAATGGATAGACGAGTTATAACAACTCAATAATATATCATCAGCAGGAGGGAACGACAATGAACGAAACACCTTTTAAATTCACATCCGAAGAAAAGGAACAGACACTCCAAATCCTGGAGCGCCTGAGAACCGCCGTGGGCGACACATTCAAACCAGGCGATGAGCAGCATCTGCGTGAAGACATACAGCATGCCTTCATCAACCATCAGATTAAGCGCAATGTCTTCGGAATGAATCCAATACTCGCTGCCCTGCAAACCGCAGAAATCGCAGTAAACGAGATAGGTCTGAAACGAGATGGCATCATCGCCATCCTGATGCAGACCAGCGTCATCGATGGCTATCAGACCATCGAAGAGATACAGAAGAAATACGGAGATAGCGTAGCCCACATTATCAGTGGTCTGCTTCGCATCCACGATTTATATAAGCGCAACCCTATCATAGAGAGCGAGAACTTCAGAAATCTGCTTATCTCATTCTCTGAGGATATGCGCGTCATCCTCATCATGATTGCCGACCGCGTGAACGTGATGCGACAGATTCGTGATACCGAACAGAAAGAGGCAAAGCATGAAGTAAGCGAAGAGGCAAGCTACCTCTATGCCCCACTCGCCCACAAACTGGGACTCTACAAACTGAAGAGCGAACTGGAAGACCTCAGTCTGAAGTATCTAGAGCACGACGCCTACTATATGATAAAGGACAAACTGAACGCCACTAAGGCTTCGCGCGATGCCTATATCGCCCGCTTCATCCAGCCAATCCAGGAGAAGCTCGATGCTGCCGGTCTGAAATATCATATGAAGGGCCGCACCAAGAGTATCCACTCTATCTGGCAGAAGATGAAAAAGCAGAAGTGCGCCTTCGAGGGTGTATACGATCTCTTTGCTATCCGTATTATCCTCGATGCACCAAGAGAGAAAGAGTATATGCAGTGCTGGCAGACCTTTGCCCTCATCACCGACATGTATCAGCCAAACCCAAAGCGTATGCGCGACTGGCTCAGCGTGCCTAAGAGCAACGGTTATGAAAGTCTGCATACCACAGTACTGGGTCCTGAAAACAAATGGGTAGAAGTACAGATCAGAACCGAGCGCATGGACGATATTGCAGAGCACGGACTCGCTGCCCACTGGCGCTACAAGGGTATCAAGCAGGGAGAAGGCGGTATCGACGAATGGCTTGCCAATATCCGTGCTGCCCTGGAAAGCAACGATGATCTGCAGCTGATGGACCAGTTTACCACCGACCTGAAGGAAGACGAAGTATACGTGTTCACTCCAAAAGGCGACCTGCTAAACTTCCAGAAGGGAGCTACGGTACTCGACTTTGCCTACTATATCCACTCCCGCATCGGCAATACCTGTGTGGGCGGAAAGATTAACGGAAGAGCCGTCACCTTCCGACAGGAACTCCATTCGGGAGATCAGGTAGAAATCCTCACACAGAGCAACCAGAAGCCACGCCGCGAATGGCTCAACATCGTGCAGACATCCAAGGCTAAGGCCAAGATTCGTCTAGCGCTGAAGGAAACCCAGAAGAAGGACGGCCTCTATGCCAAGGAACTTCTGGAGCGCCGATTCAAGAACAGGAAACTGGATATTGATGAGAGCATCATGGCGCGCATCATCAAGAAAATGGGATATAAGGAGAACTCAGACTTCTATAAGGATGTAGCCGAGGAGAAAATCGACGTGAACAGCATCATCGAGAGATACATAGAGGAGCGCGATCACGACCTGAACCTCGCCAATACCAACAAGCCTGCAGAAAGTGCAGAGAATTTCGAGTTTGAGAATCCTACCGAGGAACTGATGAAGCAGAGCGACGATGTGCTGGTTATCGATGAGCACCTCAAGGGCATCGATTTCGAACTGGCTCATTGCTGCCACCCTATCTACGGCGACCCAATCTTCGGATTCGTTACCATCAGCAAGGGCATCAAGGTTCATCGCATGGATTGTCCTAACGCCAAGGAACTGCGCCGCCGTTTCGGTTACCGCATCGTGAAGGCTAAATGGAGCGGCAAGGGAACATCCAAGTATGCCATCACGCTCCGCATCATCGGAAACGACGATATCGGTATCGTGAGCAACATCACCAACATCATTTCCAAGGAAGACAAACTCATCATGCGAGGCATCAACATCTCTTCCAAGGATGGTCTCTTCTCAGGCAATGTTACCGTAATGATTGATGATGCCGGCAAGACTGATGCACTCATCAAGAAACTGAGCGCCGTGAAGGGCGTTAAGCAGGTAACGAGAATATAAAACCGGATTACAGAAATACATAAAAAAATCCCGCAGAGAAAATCTGCGGGATTTTTTTTATTTCGACTTATTCAAGCGCTTGATCACAGAATAAGCATCATACAAACCAAGTTCTCCTGCCTTTGAAAGATCCTGGATGGCAGTCTGCTTATTGCCACTCTTGGCTCGTGCTATACCTCTATTATAATAAGCCTCTGCAAGGCGGTTATCAATTCTCAAGGCAATGGTATAATCATCTATTGCCTTTGAAAGTTCGTTTCTGCCTGCATGAAGATTACCTCTATTATAATAGATGTAAGCATTGTTACTGTTCTGGCGGATGGCATCACTGAAATCAGCCTCGGCAGAATGGATGTTCAGAACACCCTTGCCCTCAGCCTTGTTAAATTCATCCATCTCAGCCTGGCAGACAGCACGCTGCCAGTAAGCCAAAGAGTTCTTGTCATCGAGCGAGATATAATAGGTGAAATCACTGATGGCAGCCTCAAAATCACGAAGTACACTATGAGCGATGGCCCTGCGCATCAGGAGACGTTTTCTGGTTTCATTATCGCTCGCTACACTCAACTCTGCCGAAAGTTTATCAATCATCGAGAATATCTTCATAGAACCATTCTCATCGAGCTGCTCCTTACTGCAAACGATATAAACCTTGTCTGCCTTGGTATGCTGATTGAGCGCATCAACATCCTTGTCATAAGCCTGAACTCCATTTACATTCTGATTGTTTGGGAAATAAGAGAGCTGATACATCGGCAGGAAGGCGGTTTCTACCTGACGGTTCTGAACCTTACCACGATACTCGCTCTTATAGTTGTGTTCATACTTCGGTTCGTCATCTACTACCAGCGAAGCAAACTTATTCGGGTCAACTTCAGAGCGCTTACGCATCTCCTTCTTGGTCTTTGCGCTCCATCTCGGCTGGATTCCGATATGCTTGTTCATCTGCGCCTTGAAGATACGGAATTCATCCATCTCTGCCTTGGCTGTCATGCCCAGGCGTCGGTAACAGCTGGCACGGTTAGACAAACCGGTCCAGAAGTTAGGGAACTGGTTGATAACCATAGTATAATCCCTGATGGCTGCTCTCAGATTACCGGTTTTGTCATGCAATAGAGCTCGGTTGAAGATAGCCATGAAGTTCTGGGGTTCCATCTTGATAATGAAGTCGAAATCTGTGATAGCCCGGTTATCATCACCCAACTGTACACGCATCAGTCCTCTATTATAATGAGCCAGGAAATTGTTCGGATCCAGCTCAAGGGCATTGTCATAATCGCTCATCGCCCCCCTGAGGTTATTCAGATTGATACGCGCCAAAGCACGGTTAATGTAACTGTTCACATTGTTTGGTTTGAAATGCAGACTCTTGGTCAACGCCTCATCAGCCGTTTTCCATTCCTTTCTAGCCAGCGCCATATAGGCACGCGTAGTCCAGGCATCCCCATCATACGGATTGAGCTGCAGACTCTTGTCTAGCCATTTCTCAGCCTGCACGGTATCTTTCTGATGCAGATACACTTCAGCCTTGAGCGAATAAGCATTCGACCAGTCTTTCCATTTTCCCACGATGGTATCCAGTTCCTGCTGCGCCGCCTCATACTTTTTGTTTTCCATCTGGCAGATAGCCCGGTTGAACCAGTAATTTCGGTTGCGCGGTTCCAGTCTGATAGCCTCATTATAGTCTGCTATCGCATCATCAAACCTGTTTTGTCTGATGCGACAGATGGCTCTCAAGTCATAAATATCATTGATATAGGGATTGAGATGTAACGCCTCGCTGGCATCACTTTCGGCACCCGTAAAGTCATCCAGATTAAATTTTGCCACACTGCGGTAATACCAAGGCTCATACAGATAAGGCTTGGCACCGATAGCCAGATTAAAATACTTGATTGAAAGGACGAAATCCTCATAATACAAAGCACTCCGACCGGCCGTAACAAGTCGGTCTACACGATATTGGGCAGAAGTCGACATAGCGCCCATTACCATAAAAAGAACTAAGAGAATCTTCTTCATCTGTTCGTAACTCTCTGAAATAAAACCTATTGAATGTAGAATAAAAAAATATAGTAAGCCCAATCGTCACGATTACCATGAAGCTTACTATATTTTCGGAAGAACTATCGACGTATCTTAGTACGATAGGCAGCACGGAAATTGCCCTTGATGATACTCTTGAGCTTTCCTGCTATCATGTTCTTGCGAAGAGGAGACACACGGTCAACAAACATTGTACCCTCCAAATGGTCGAATTCATGCTGCATCACGCGAGCCAGATATCCCCCTATCCACTCATCATGTTCATTAAAATCCTCATCCATATACTTTACATGGATGCGTGTAGGACGAACCACCTTCTCATTGATACCAGGAATAGAAAGACATCCCTCTTCAGAAGAGTCGGTATTTTCCTCATCGCGCTCTAGGATATGGGCATTGATGAAAGCATGACGGAATCCTTTATACTCAGGGAAATCCTCGCTGAGCACATCCAGGTCGATAACAACGAGGCGGATAGGCAAGCCAATCTGAGGTGCAGCCAGTCCGATGCCGTTGCTGGAATCAAGGGTTTCGTACATATTATTAATCAACACCTTGAGATCTGGATAATCAGGTGTAATATCTTCAGCCACTTTTCTCAGCACTGGCTGACCATAAATATAAATCGGTAAAATCATTATCTTCTTGATTGCAAATAATCCTGTAATATGATGGTAGCACTTATCTCGTCTACCAATCCTTTATTTTCTTTTCTCACTTTCTTCTTTACACCTCCATCTATCATGGCTCTATGTGCCAGAACTGATGTAAATCTCTCGTCATAATATTCAATTGGAATTTCAGGATGAGCCTTTCGCCAACGGTTGTAGAAGTTTTCTACTCTTGCCAGGTTTTCACTTGGCTGCCCGTTAGGTTGCATCGGTTTTCCGATAACAATGCGCTCCACCTGTTCTTTCTGAATATAAGTTTCGATATAAGTGAAAAGTTCATGTGTAGAAACTGTGGCCAACCCATTGGCAATAATCTGCAATGGGTCGGTCACAGCCAGTCCGGTACGTTTTTTACCGTAATCTATTGATAAAATTCGCATTAATCTACGGATATCTTATCCTTATATAATATCAGATTACTTCTTAAGGAGTAACCAAGCATCAGGATACTTACCAGCGCGAAGCTGATTGCGGCTCTTGACAGCAGCAGCCTTATCAGCAAATGTAGAAGCTACCACGCGATACATGTTACGCTCTGTGTTCAGGGCAATCTGAGCATCGTAGCCAGCGCTCTTCAATGTACTAGCCAATCCCTCAGCGTTAGCCTTGAGAGAGAAAGAACCAACTACTACGCTATAGCTTGACAAGCCAGAACCTGAGATGAGAGAAACATCCTCAGAACGAACAGTGGCATTATCAACCTCTGTCTGCTCATCAGAAGGAGCCTGAGTCTCGAGAGGAGCTACAACTGGTTCCTGAGCAACAGGAGCCTGAGCTGCCTGCTGTTCCTGCTGCTGAGCCTTCTCATATGCCTTCTTATATGCACTTTCCTTAGATGTACCACAACTTGCGAGCGCCAAAACTGCGCACATACCCATGCTTAATACTGTAATTTTCTTCATAATTCTTATTCGTTTTATTGTTTATTATTGTTGTTCATTCAATATAAATTTCGCGTTATGCGTTTTTTACTCTGCGAAAATACAAAAAAATGCCCAAAAAACGAAGAATATGCCGCCTAAAGTTTGTTAAATAAGGCTATTAAAACATTTTTAATGAAAAATTAAGGCTAAAAGGCTTGTTTTTTAAAGAGAATTTAGTATATTTGCATTGTCAAATGAAAATGACAAGAAGATAATCGTTTAACGTTTAAAATTTATAGCATATGAAAACATTAGGTTACATTGGTGCTTTCCTCGGCGGTGCTATCGCTGGAACAGCACTCGGTTTGATTTTCGCTCCTGAGAAGGGTGAGGATACACGTAGTAAGATTGCAGGTGCAGTAGACGATTTCTGCAAGAAGCACGACATCAAGTTGAGCCGTAAGGACGTTGATGATCTGGTTGACGATATCAAGGACGCAGCTCCTGAGGTTTAATCATCACCTATCATGATGTTCTCTAACGATAAAAATGTAGAAACTATCGGGCAGCTCATTGAGGTGCTTAAACATTACATCGGGCTTCAGAGCGAATATCTGAAGCTCGATGTTGTGGATAAGGTGGTACGCCTGCTTACCGTCATCACCATGACGGTGGTACTCCTGGGCTTACTTACGCTTTCCCTCATTTACCTATCCTTTGGCGCTGCTTTTGCATTGGCAGACTTAATAGGTAGTCTGACTTTCGGATTCTGCATTGTTGCTGCAGTATACCTATTTATATTAATATTATTTGTAATTTTCCGCCATAAGTGGATCGAGAGACCATTGGTCAGATTTCTGGCCAGCCTCTTAATGGAAAAATAACCTCCTTTTCGCAACATGACAAATCATTCAGAAATCACAGAATATAATTCCTTAAACGATATCCGACTCAAAAAAGAGGCGATACGCAAGGAAATTGATGCCGATGATGCCAAGATTCAGACTTTATGGAACTCGATTTTCACAAAACCTGAAATCCTGTCACGCAATGCGAGTCCTAGCAAGCGACTGCAGAGTTTGCTGCAGGTGGGAGCAGGAGCATTCGACGGTGCACTGTTGGCTTGGAAACTTTACCGGAGATTCAAACCTCGGAAGAGATGAATCATATACCGTTTTGGGGAAAGGAAAGATGCCTTGGAAAAAGGCATTTTTTAGTCACTCAAAAGGGGATAAAAACAAAAAAGGGTCGCCGCTGCGACCCCAATACCTTGTTAACCTTAAATCTAATACTATGAAAAACACACATGCAAATATAGAAATAATCTATGATACTCGCAAATTTTTCTTAGCAAAAGACCTATTATTTTAATTTAATTAACTTTCGCAACCCAATTTTAAACCTTTTTCAATAAAAGTTCGTTTATTTTCTACATATATCTCCATTCCATCGAAGCCAAATTCAAAGCCTTCGGGCAGCCTTTTATTCGCCTCATCGTGAAAACCTATCTGATGAGTCACATGGATAAAATAAGTATGTTTTGCTCCTATCCTGCGCGACACCTCAATAGCATCAGATACAAGCTGATGGCTGTGATGTGTTTTCTCAAATCTGAGTGCGTTAATTACGAGTGTTTCCACACCTTCCAAATAAGCATATTCTTCATCACCCATAGATTTCATATCAGTAATATAGGCAAACTTACCAAACCGATAGCCGAGAATAGGCATCTTATCGTGCATCACACGGATAGGAACAAACTCAATGTCACCTATCTGATAATGCTCATGCGGATGAATGGTATGCAATTTGAGTTTAGGAGCTCCCGGATAGAGTTTTTCTGCATTCTTCGGAAAGCAGTAAGGCATCGTGTGAGGCAGCCCCGCAGTAACGATTTCATCGCCATAGATATTAATATCACCAAAGATACAGAAAGGGCGCAAATCATCAATACCACCAACATGGTCGTAATGGATATGCGTAACCAGGACGCCATCTATCTTTCTGAAAGGCACACGCAACAACTGCTGTCGGATATCAGGTCCGGCATCTATCAGAATGCGGGTATTCTCCGTTTCTATCATTGCCGCACTACGCAATCTTTTATCATGCGGATCGGTACTTCGGCACACTTCACAGTTACATCCCAACGAAGGAACACCGCCCGATGTGCCTGTACCTAACAAAGTTACCTTCATTAATTATCAAATATTTTTCTGAAAACAACCGAATTCTTCACTTAACATTCACTTCCGGATGAATCTCTATGCCAAACTTCTGCTTCACATCCTCCTGGATGGTCTCACAGAGTTTTACGATTTCCTCGCCCGTAGCGCCGCCACGATTCACTAGCACCAGTGCCTGCTTATCATGCACACCGGCCCGTCCCAGACTCTTTCCCTTCCAGCCACACTGATCAATCATCCAACCAGCCGGAATCTTTTCATGAGAATCATCGATTGTATAATGAGGCATACCCGGATAAAGAGCAGCCAGTTCTTCGTACTTAGCCTTCTCTACAATAGGATTCATAAAGAAACTGCCTGCATTACCCAACACCTTAGGATCAGGCAATTTTGCCTCTCTAATTTCTATGATGACATCACGAAGTTGCTGGGCTGTAGGCTCAGCAATACACTTAGCCTCGAGCGCAGAACGGATATTACCATAATCCAGATCCGGACGGAAGGTCTTCTGCAAACGGTAAATCACATGCGTCACCAGATACTTATCCTTCCACTCATGCTTAAATTTACTCTGACGGTAACTATACTCGCAGTCAGCATTATCAAACACCACTACCCTGCCCGTAGCTATCTCAACCGCTTCCACCTTATATATAATATCCTTGGCTTCCACACCATAGGCACCAATATTCTGAACCGCACTGGCACCTACTTCACCCGGAATAATACTCAGATTTTCAGCTCCATGATAGCCATGCTCTACGGCATAAGCTACCACATCATCAAACACCTCACCACTACCACAGGAAAGGAATACCCAATCCGGATTGCACAAAGCATCATCCCCCTCTGCAGCTGCCAAAGTCTTGTTGTCAAGAACCTCAATACCCATAATAGCCGAATGGAGCACTGTACCAGCATAATCACCGGTCAGCAAGAGATTGCTACCACCGCCCAAAATGAGCAGTGGCTGATCTGCCTCTGTCAGCAAGCCCACTATCTGTCGGGCTTCCTCTATCGATTCATACTCCAGAAATCTGCTGCATTTAGCATCAATCCCGAATGTATTGTGAGCCAAAAGGCCATAGTTACGAATATCCTTCATATCTGGTTAAACTATTACTACTAACTAAAAAGCTACATATTCAGTTTGATCAGTTCCCATTTTCCTCCAATCTTTTTGAAAGTAAGAGAGGTTTCCATACCATTGGCAATACCACGAATCACGAAGATTTTCCGGTTGCTCTCGGTATATTTCTGACCATAGATTATATTGTAAATCACGCCGTGAGGCAGTTGAGGCGCAAAGGCAGGCCATGTTTCCGGTTCTATATCGCCTGTCATCGTACTGAAATCATCATCAGGATCAGGACCGGTAAACTTCACCGGATTATGGATGTGGCGAGCCTGGAAAGCGGTATCAGTAGCAAAATGTCCGTAAAACTTCAGGAAACTGGCATTATTATTCTGATACATAGGCACGTAGCAGATGCTAGTCATCATCCACTGACCATTGATGCGATTAAACACAAACTGCTGAACAGTCTTTCTACTATAGAACACCTTTTCTATTACTACATGATCGATAGTAGTATCCTTCATCAGTTTCATCTGTTTCTGATTATCAAAGATCAGCGTGTAATAATCCTGGCGCATGAAGAAATGCTCCATCTTCCAATGATTTTTTTCTATCTTCTTGGTCAGTTTCTTACCGTGATATACCGGCAGCGGGAAGACAATACGACTTTTCTGCAACTTTCTGTTAGCTGCAAAATTAAACACGAAATCATCAAAAAGCTCGTCAGCCGCCTTTGGCATCGGAGTCTCCTCTATCAGTTGTTCTGTAGAGTCCATCGCTTGAGTGTCGGCAATCACCGAGTCGGATGAAGCCGAATCAATGGCAGGCGCAGGCTTCTTGTCTGTGCATCCCACAGACGTGAAACAAACGATGGTAAGCACCGCCATTAACACCGTTAATAAACAGAGTTTTTTCATAAACCTATTAAATTTCTCAAATTTTCCATGCAAAAGTACAACTTTCTTTTGAATTATTTCATCTTTTAAGCAAAAAATGTTATCTTTGCAGTCAAAAAAGATAAAAATATAGATATGTTATTAGAAAAAATAGACGAACTCTTGAAAGAAGTGAGCACTTTGACTGCCCAAAACGCAGAAGAAGTAGAACAGCTTCGAATCAAGTATCTGAGCAAGAAGGGCGAGATTAACGCCCTTATGGCCGACTTCCGCACAGTGCCAGCCGACCAGAAGAAAGAGGTTGGTGTAAAAATCAACGAACTGAAGAACGCAGCCCTTGAGAAGATCAACGGACTGAAGGAGCAGATGGAAGAAGCCGAGGCATCAAGCGATGATATCGACTTGACCCGTACCGCCTACCCTGTAGCACTCGGTACCCGCCATCCACTCACCGTAGTGAAGAATCAGATTATCGACATTTTCGCTCGCATGGGCTTTACCCTTTTCCAGGGTCCTGAGGTAGATGACGACAAGCACGTATTTACGATGCTCAACTTTGCTGCCGACCACCCAGCCCGCGATATGCAGGACACCTTCTTTATAGAGAAGACCAACTCTGACGATGTTACCAAGAATGTGCTCCTCCGCAGCCATACTTCTGGCGACGAGGCTCACTATATGGAAACTCATGAGCCACCTATCCGTGTGCTCTGCCCAGGCCGCGTTTACCGTAACGAAGCTATCAGCGCCCGCGCTCACTGTTTCTTCCATCAGGTAGAAGGTCTCTATGTAGATAAGAACGTAAGTTTCACCGACCTCAAGCAGGTGCTCCTTACCTTTGCCCGTGAGATGTTTGGTGCAGATACCAAGATTCGTCTCCGTCCTAGCTACTTCCCATTCACAGAGCCTAGTGCCGAGATGGATATCTCCTGCAACATCTGTGGCGGTAAGGGTTGCAACTTCTGCAAGCATACCGGATGGGTTGAGATTTTAGGTTGCGGTATGGTTGACCCTCATGATCTTGAGGCTTGCGGTATCGACAGCAATGTCTATACGGGTTATGCCTTCGGTATGGGTGTTGAGCGTATCACCAACTTGAAATATCGCGTGAGCGACCTTCGTCTCTTCTCTGAGAACGATACTCGTTTCTTGCGCGAGTTTGAGTCTGCGAAGTAAAAGATACTCAACATATAAATTAATTTATGACTATGAAGAAAAATTTAACTAAACCTGTCATCGCAGTCCTGTTGGGCGCCTTGACATTCAGTTCTTGCATCGGCTCATTTGGTCTGACAAATTCCGTACTTAACTGGAACAAGAGAGCAACAGACACCAAGTTTGTAAACGAGATTATCTTCGTGCTTATCTCTCCAGCTTACGCAGTATGTTCAGTTGCAGACCTTCTCGTTCTCAACTCTATCGAGTTCTGGACAGGCGACAAGGTGATTGGCCAGGTAGGAACTACTAAGGACGTAATGGGTAAGGATGGTCGCATGTATGCCATCAAGACATTGAAGAATGGCTACGAGATTACCAACCCAGATGGTGAGAAATCATACTTTGTGTTCGACAAGAAGCACAAGAGTTGGTCATACAGCAAGGATGGCGATATCCGTGAGCTTTTCAGCTTCAACGAGGATGGCAGCATCCAGGCTTGCTTGCCAAGTGGCGAGAAGATCAACGTCCCAGCAGATGCCAATGGTTTATACCAGGTCCGCATGGCTATGAATGATGGTTTGTTCTATGCATTTAACAAGTAAATAATCATAACAATTCCAGCCCGATAAAAGTGACTTTTATCGGGCTTTTTCATAATCTCCTTTCTCTTTTCCTAAGCAAGTTCATAGTTCTCCGTTCCCAACCAAACTCTCCTTAAAATGCCAAAATGCAAAAAAGTGTTTAATACAAAACAAGAAAGTACCTTCACCACCCTTCACCCGTAACTCTCTGACCATCAAAAGAATCGCCAAAAAGGTGAAGGGTGAAGGTTTGAAAACTCTTTTTTATATATACGCGTGAAGGGTTAGGGTAAAAACCGAAAAAAAGACCCTAGGGTCAAAAATCGGAAAAACCCTAAAATAAAGAATATAATATAAAGTTTAAAATATACCCTTCACCCTTCACCTCACAAAAATCACATCAACAAACCAGTTCTGTAAGCAACAGAAAATCATCTGCAGCAATCTGTGCCGGGATATATAATCAGGAGACAATTCTCTTTCGGAGATATCATTTTATCCTTCGGAGATATTTTCCTATTTATCGGAGATATTATTTTATCCTTCGGAGATAATTTTCTATTCTTCGGAAATATTTCTTCGAATATCAAGATAAGGCATAAAAATATAATTTTCGCCAACTTTATTTCCCGAATCCACACAATTGTCACAAATCGCATAGCTATGAAACAGAAAAAAATGTATCTTTGCAGCATCAATCATAAAGGTTGATGTAGATATGGTCTCGTCATGACTGCCAAATCGGGCTTACGCAAATGCATTACAACCAGTGACATTCATCAAAACTTGCAACCATCTACAATATTTTTCAGTTTTTCTCGTTAATAAAAGTATGAAAAAAAGATTATTGATACTCACAATATGCCTCATCGCAACCATAAAGATGATGGCGCAGGAGTTTACCCTTCACGGCAAAGTGGTAGACGAGAACAACCAGCCTCTGGAGTTTGCCATCGTTTCGGTGGCCAGCCAGGGAAAGACTGCCGTTACTTCGCTCAAGGGAGACTATAACCTCAAACTGCATTCTGCAGACAGCGTGGTAGTCAAATTCTCATATATCGGCTTCAAGACAAAAGCAAAAGTGCTGAGAAGACCGCGAGGAAAACAAACCCTGCAGGTGGTACTTCGCGAAGCATCCACCACCCTCGATGAGGTGAATATCAAGGGAGAAAAAATACAGTCGGACCAGATACAGGAACTGAAGACTAAAGACATGAAGATGACGCCATCTGCCAACGGAAATGGGGTGGAAAGTCTGGTTCAGCAACAGGCTGGCGTGAGTACCCACAACGAACTCTCTTCGCAATACAATGTACGTGGCGGAGCCTTCGATGAGAACTCCGTATACATCAACAACGTAGAAGTATTCCGCCCATTCCTGGTTCGCAGCGGACAGCAGGAAGGCCTCTCCGTCATCAACCCTTATATGGTAGATAAAATCGGTTTCTCAACCGGAGGATATGCTGCCAAATACGGAGACAAGATGAGTTCGGCTCTCGACATCACCTACAAAACCCTGAAAGCAAAAAGCAAGAAGCCGGTGGTTGAAGGCAGCCTGGCTGCCAGTCTGCTGGGTGCTGACGCATACATCGGTCTGGGAACCCAGAAACTTTCATGGCTCAACAGCGTGCGCTACAAAACCACCTCTTACCTGCTCGGTTCAATGGAAACCAAAGGCGAATACAAGCCAAACTATCTGGACTATCAGACCTATCTGAGTTACCAGCCCAACAAACGCTGGAAGCTTGACTTCATAGGCTACATCTCTGATAATCACTACAACTTCGAACCGGAAGACCGAGAAACGAAGTTCGGAACAATGGAAAACGTAAAGAGCTTCAGAGTATATTTTGACGGTCAGGAGAAAGACCGTTTCCTCACCTACTTCGGTACACTCGGCATTACCCGACAGTTTACAGTCAACACCAGTCTCTCGCTTCTGGGCAGTGCTTTCTATACCAAGGAACAGGAGAAATATGACATTCAGGGACAATACTGGCTCGACGAAACCGAGACTTCAGAAAACCTGGGTGTAGGTACCTATTTCGAACATGCCCGAAACTATCTCACAGCCCGCGTGATGAGTGCCAAACTGATGCTCAAACACAAGGTGAAGAAACATCAGGTGGAGGCCGCAGTAAGTCTGAAGCGTGAACATATCGAGGAGAATTCAGTAGAATATGAGATGCGCGATTCCGCAGGATACAGTATTCCTCACAATGGCAAAGACCTCTATATGGTTTATTCACTGAAGGCTCGCAACGAACTGAATGCCAACCGTATGGAAGCTTACATCCAGGACACCTACCGTTTTTCGGGAGGAACAGCCGACAGTACCGGTAATGGACAGACACATTACACTCTGAACTATGGTATCAGAATGAGTCATTGGAACTTCAACAGAGAAACCATCGTGAGTCCTCGTCTGTCGCTCGCCATCATACCAGCCAACCACGAGAATACCACACTCCGATTTGCGGCAGGTCTGTATTATCAGGCTCCATTCTTCAAGGAATTGAGAGATACATCTACGGTGAACGGCATAACCATCGCATCGCTGAACAAGAAAATCAAGAGCCAGCGAAGCATCCACTTCATCGCCGGCTACGACTATAGGTTCAAGATAGGAGACCAACGCTATAAATTCTCCGCCGAAGCCTATTACAAGGCTTTGAGCAATCTGGTTCCTTATTCGGTTAGTAACGTGAAGGTAGTTTATTACGGACAGAACGAATGCAGCGGTCATGCAGCAGGACTCGACTTCAAACTCTACGGAGAATTTGTTCCGGGTACCGATTCCTGGCTCAGTCTTTCGCTCATGGATACAAAGATGAAACTGGGTGGCAAGAGCATCCCTTTGCCTACCGACCAGCGTTATGCGGTAAATCTCTTCTTCACCGATTATTTCCCGGGCAGCAAGAAGTGGCGCATGTCTTTGAAACTCGCCTTTGCCGATGGTCTTCCTTTTGCAGCACCTCACAGAGAGCTGGAGACCAACAGTTTCCGTGCCACTGCCTATCGCCGTGCAGATATCGGTATGAGTTATCAGCTGCTCGACAACAGCCGCCGAGAGAAGAAGACCTTCCTGAAGAATGTGATGCTGGGGGTAGATTGTCTCAACCTCTTCGGCATAGACAACGTAAACAGCTATTACTGGGTGACAGATGTAACCAGCCAGCAATACGCCGTACCTAATTATCTTACCGGCAGACAGCTCAATGCCCGCATTCTTTTGGAATTTTAGGACCAAATAATAGTGATTTTTCACATTATTCTAAATATTTAACCGTAGATAGTTCGCTATCTGCGGTTTTTTTCGTATCTTTGCGCCCGAATTATGCGATGACGGTTCGTCCGTTCATCCCATGGATTCAGGAAACCATTCTATAAAGAATAAAGAAATAATACATAATAATCAATTATGAGCAAACAAGTAGAAAAGATTAAGGAGCTGATCGCTAAGCGCGAACAGGCTCGTCTTGGCGGTGGCGAGAAGGCCATCGAGAAGCAGCATGCACGTGGCAAATATACCGCTCGTGAGCGTATCGAAATGTTGGTAGATGCCGGCAGTTTCGAGGAGTATGATATGTTCAAGTTGCATCGTTGCACTAACTTTGGCATGGAGAAGAAGCAGTACCTCGGTGATGGTGTTGTAGCTGGTAGCGCTACTATAGCCGGCCGTCTGGTTTACGTATATGCTCAGGACTTCACCGTAAATGGTGGTTCACTCTCTGAGACTATGGCACAGAAGATCTGCAAGGTAATGGATATGGCTATGACTATGGGTGCACCTGTTATCTGCATGAACGACTCAGGTGGTGCTCGTATTCAGGAAGGTATCTGCGCCCTCGCTGGTTATGGTGAGATTTTCGAGCGCAACATCCTCGCTTCTGGTGTTATCCCACAGATTTCTGCTATCATGGGCCCTTGCGCCGGTGGTGCCGTTTACTCTCCAGCTTTGACCGACTTCATCATCATGAAGGAGCAGACTTCTTACATGTTCCTGACTGGTCCTAAGGTTGTCAAGACCGTAACTGGTGAGGACATCGATGCAGAGCACCTCGGTGGTGCATCTGTTCACGCAACCAAGAGTGGTGTAACCCACTTTGCTGCCAAGACTGAGGAAGAGGCTATCGAGATGATCAAGAGCCTGCTCTCTTACATCCCTAGCAACAATACAGAAGAGGCTCCACGCGTAGAGTGCACAGACCCTATCGACCGCATGGACGATACTCTGAACGAGATTATCCCAGACGATCCAAACCAGGCATACGATATGTATAAGGTAATCGGTGCTGTAACCGATAACGGAGAGTTCTTCGAGGTTCAGCCTAAGTTCGCCAAGAACATCATCACAGGTTTCGCCCGCTTCAATGGTCAGAGCGTTGGTATCGTAGCCAACCAGCCAGCAGCTTACGCAGGTGTACTCGATGTAAACGCTAGCCGCAAGGCAGCCCGCTTCGTCCGTTTCTGCGATGCCTTCAATATTCCTATCGTATCTCTCGTAGACGTACCAGGATTCTTGCCAGGTACAGGTCAGGAGTACAACGCTGTCATCCTCCACGGTGCACAGTTGCTCTACGCTTACGGCGAGGCTACCGTGCCAAAGATCACTATCACATTGCGTAAGAGCTATGGTGGTAGCCACATCGTGATGGGTTGCAAGCAGTTGCGTGCTGACTTGAACTTCGCTTGGCCATCTTCAGAGATTGCTGTAATGGGTGCCAGCGGTGCCGTTGCCGTTCTCTGTGGTAAGGAAGCTAAGGCTAAGAAGGAAGCTGGCGAGGATGTAAAGGCATTCCTGGCTGAGAAGGAGCAGGAGTATACTGACAAGTTTGCTAATCCATATCAGGCAGCTCAGTATGGTTACATCGATGATGTCATCGAGCCACGTAACACCCGTTTCCGCATCTGCCGTGGTTTGGCTCAGCTCGCTACCAAGCGTCAGAGCTTGCCAGCTAAGAAGCATGGCTGTATGCCAATGTAATATAGAAATGTTGAATGTTGAGTGTAGAATGTTGAGTTATATACAGACTCAACATAACAGAAGGGCGCAAGCCTAATTCAACACTCAACAATCAACACTCAAAATTAAAGTAAAAACGAATGGATAAGAATATTTATGCTGCGATTGCCATGGCACTCTATGAGTACCAGGGCAATAACGTACACGACAAGGAGCCTGGCATCATCACAATCAAGCCACGTCAGACGATGTGGAACGCCAAGTTCTTGAGTTTAACAGCTAAACCATAATGTAATAGAAATGAAAGAGTTTAAATATACAATTGACGGAAAAGAATACAAGGTTCAGATTGACGCTGTTGAGGGTAACATCGCAAGCGTGAACGTGAATGGCGAAGCTTACAAGGTTGAGATGGAACAGGAGGCTGAGCCAGAGAAGAAGAAGGTTGTGCTCGGTCAGCCAGCTGCTGCATCTGATGATGCTGAGGCTACTCCAGCAGCCAACGTAAATACAGCCAATGCTGTAAAGGCTCCTCTCCCTGGTACTATCACCAGCATCGAGGTAGCTGTTGGTCAGGAGGTAAAGGCAGGTGATACTGTTGTCGTTCTCGAGGCTATGAAGATGCAGAACAACATCGAGGCTGAGAAGGATGGTAAGGTTACTGCTATCTGCGTTAAGCCTGGTCAAGCTGTGCTCGAAGAGGATGCACTCGTAGTTATCGAGTAAATCAAGAATTTGAGAATTAGAGAATTATACTTCCAGATTCGGGATTATAATTCGGGTTCTTATAAAGAATATCAAAGGTCGCAAGCTGTTAATTGTTTGCGACCTTTTTCTATACTGCTGTATGAGCATAAACTGCTATACAAAGTAATTTTTTACTAAAGAAAAAAAACATAAAGTACTATAAAATGATAGATTTAACAGAAGAACAGATAGAAAGATACAGCCGCCACATCCTCCTTCAGGATGTAGGCCTCGAGGGGCAGGAAAAGCTCCTCAATGCCAAGGTGCTCATCATTGGTGCCGGAGGATTGGGTTCCCCAGTTGCCCTCTACCTCGCTGCGGCTGGCGTGGGACATATCGGTATCGTGGATGCCGATGTGGTTGACCTCAGCAACCTGCAACGACAGGTCATCCACCAGACCAAGGACTTGAACACCCCTAAGGTGGAAAGCGCCAAGGAGAAGATGATTGCCATCAATCCTGATGTGGAGGTAACAACCTACCATACCTTCCTCGCCTCAGACAATGCCGAGGAAATCATCAAGCCATGGAATTTCGTCATTGATTGCACCGACAACTTCCCGGTGAAGTTCCTCATCAATGATGCCTGTGTGCGACTGGGCAAGGCATTCTCGCATGGCGGCATCCTGAGATTCCAGGGGCAGACCTTCACCCATCTTCCAGGCACGGCTTGTTACCGTTGTTTCTTCAAGGAGCCACCTCCAGCAGGCACTGTTCCTACCAGTAGCCAGGCAGGAGTCCTTGGTGCCATCGCTGGTATGCTCGGAACCATCCAGGCTGCCGAGGCGTTGAAGTACTTCCTCGGTGTGGGCGAACTGCTCACCGACCGATTGCTCACCTTCGATGCTAAGACGATGAACTTCCGCACCATCAAGGTAAAGAAGCGTGCATCCTGCGAAATCTGCGGCGACCACCCTACCATCGATCATCTCATCGACTATGAGCAGGCTGCGTGTGATTTGAAACACCACTAAGATTTAGTGATTATTTTCGAATAAACACATATAACAAAAAGCAAAGTCACATTACCCAGCTCTATCAGCTAGGTATTGTGACTTTTTTTTCAGAACCGACCCAAAGCCCAACAAAGAACAAAAACCTTGATTATAAGATACTTTATAAAACATTTCTCCCATTTTTCTTGCATGATTCAGATAATAATCGTATTTTTGCAGCAGATAAAATACGCAAGCTTATGAAAGAGAAAAGATATACATTGCCAGAAGAGCAGAAAGATGCAGCTTTCGCAGCAGAGCCTGCACCAGCCTATCACGGAAATGCCGCCATAGCACTTCCCGAGGATGAATGTGCAGAAGAAGATATTGACTGGAACAAGATTCCTGTTGGCTGGCATCCGGCTAATGAAGAAGAAGCCGTGGCTAGGATTGAAGCTATTGAGGCGGAGTATGAAAGGACAGGCAACGCTACAGATTTTGATGATTTTATAGAAGAACTTAAATCTGAAGGATTATGGCTCATATAAAATTACTAGACCCTTTCAAGAAGGAACTTCGAGATATGCTGATTTATACACTAGCAGAATTTGGAGTTACTTCGGTAAACCGGTTTAATAAAGAGCTTGATGACATCAAGCATCGCCTGATGCTTCATCCTCTTTCTTCACCCAGAGAGCCATTGCTTAAGCGATTCCACCGCCCTTACCATAGTGCGATTATCAAGGAGAATTGGAAGATTATCTATCGCTACGACGAAGCCAACGACCTCGTCATTTTCGTAGATTTATGGGATATGAGAAGAAGCCCTAGATATCTGATCAGACAATTCAAAAGAAAACTATAAAGGAAAAAGCTTATGAAGGAGAAAAGATATACATTACAAGAAGAGCAGCCGACTCCTATTGGCTGGCATCCGGCTAATGAAGAAGAAGCCGTGGCTAGGATTGAAGCCATTGAAGCGGAGTATGAAAGGACAGGTGTTAGCTATAATGAAGAAGAGTTTTTCAATAAACTAAATGAAGAACGAACATGGTCAAAAGCAGATGACTTTGAAAAAGAACTAACGGCACAATACCCGTGGCTAGAAGATTGGAAGCGTTCTATCAGTATAGAAGATTTTAGAAAGAACTGCAAGAATAAACTGAATAAGCTTTTTCCGTAACTTTTCTCCCATTTTCCTTGCACCATTCAAATAATAATCGTATATTTGCAGCGACATAAATAACAATATAATTAATAGGAGGATAAAATTATGGCAAGACCAATTAGAGAAACGCCAATATTATATGGCAAAGACGCCGAACGCTTTGTTGAAGAAATGAAGCGTGTAGAGAGTTTAACTCCTGAACAGCGCAAAGCTAATAGAGAAAAGCTACAAGCTGAAATCGCTGTTCTTGACAAAGAATGGAATTTAACTTATAATGCACTTCGAGGATGAAAATAGAACATCTTTCCTTGGAACATCAAATAAATACATTCGACTGTGGGGACTCTGACTTAAATGATTTCTTACAGAATGATGCAATTCTATTTTTTGAAAAAAGAATTGCATCAACTTATGTTCTAGAAGACAACGGACAGATTATTGCCTATTTCAGTCTTTTGAATGATAAAGTTTCTAAACTTGATGCTACAGGTTCATCATGGAAACGTTTAAAGAAATTATTCCCACGCTCAAAACACTTCAGCAGCTATCCTGCCATAAAAATCGGCAGACTTGCTGTTGATAAAAAATATGAAGGAAAAGGAGTTGGCAGAAAGTTAATGAACAGAATCAAAGAAGATTTACGAGAAACAAGCAAAACCTCAGCATTCCGTTTCCTTACTGTTGATGCTTACTTGTCCGCAGTTCCATTCTACGAAAAGAATGGCTTTAAGATGCTCCTGAACAATGACGAGAATAAACATACAAGGGCTATGTACTTCGATATGTTAGAATTGTAGATACTATCGAAATATACAAAAAACATTTCGGGCTGCCTCCATAATGGAAGCAGCCCGAAGTTGTTTATCCATACTTGTAACAGAAGTTCAATTATATATAAACTAAAACCGCTTACAAAATTATGTCTTATTCCTTTTTATATGCCTCATACTCCTCACGTGAGATTGGAGTCTCTGGGTCAACAAACAACACTTCATCATAGGTCAAGCCATAGAGGTGATAGACGAGGAAGTCGATTTGATTCTCCAATGAAGTGGTGTCGGCAGAAACATCAATTTGTTTCTTGACAGTGATATTTTTTGCCAAGTCTGCAATTTCCTGTTGATTTTCTGATTCTATCATAGGCAACTGCTCTATAGTTGATTTATTTATTGCTAAATATCCACCAGCTAGATGCTTATCTTTGAACTTTGTACAAAGATAATAAGTCGTATACTTAGAATTCAATATACCAAGAACATAAAATGGCAAAAATGTAGAAAAATCTGTTATAGCATATACTCCCACTCCTAAAGCCAAAGGAGTTCCAACATAAGTAGCCTCAATACTTTTTGTCATACCCGCTATTACTATTTTGGGATTTTGCCACATATTCCATTTGCTTAGTGCTATTTCCGTGTTATAAGTTATATAAGCAAAATGGTATTTTTCACCCATATATCTCACTCTACAATTAGAATAGCAATATCTATCCACATTTCCACTTACTGTAAATGGTATCGTATTAGGCATTTCACCATCAACTACATACTTCTTTATAATTTGCGCTTGGAATCCTGTTGCCCCAGAACAAACTTTCAAACCACAATCCTTTATTGTAAGAGAAGTCTGAATTTCATCATATTCCACATATTGCCGTTTTAGCAAATCAGAATAATCCTCCAACAAATACTGTGAGTATTTTTCATCTCCATGTTTATGTCCTAAAATTATAATTGGATAGACCCCAGCATTTTTGAAAACATTAAATATTGAGACATCAACACTATTCTTCCATCCCATTTGGTGCATTGCAATTCGTGTCTTTTGAGCATAATCTGCTATCAACAATTTATTTGGAATAATGAAAGAATAAACTTTCGTTGTAATTTTTAATGCCAACAAAAGAAATAAAATATACATATCATAGGCACCAACAACTTCTGGATATTGCTTTTTATATATTTCTTTTTCATCTTTAGTCCTTGACATGTTTACTGCACTAATATACGGCGGATTACCAATCACAATATCAAATCCGCCCTGCTCGAATACATCCGCAAAATATGTATGCCAAAGGAAGAACTGGTCGTTTGGAATCTCCAATTCATCTACGGCATCCTGCACCTCATGATTTCCCTCGGCACAAACCTTGATGTAATCCTTCACATACTTATCTATCTGCTGGCGACGCTGAGCACGCAAGGTATGATCGGTGATACTAAAATATGATTTTACTAAATCCTGAATGACTTTCTGTACATCTGTTTCCTCAAAACCTAAAGAAAGAACACCACGAGTCTTCTTGGTATCCTTGCCGGTCTTCAACTTCTTGGAAGTAACATCCAAATCCACCCCTTTGTAACTCTCCAGCAACGAGTTGCCCTGCATAATCTTAAAGTCGAGATTAGGCAATGGCATCGGCTCCTTTTCGTCGATGATAAGAGCAAGCCAGAAACGGAGACGGGCGATATCTACGGCTCCCTTCTCAATATCAACACCATAAATGTTGTTCTGAATGATGTGGCGCTTGATGTCGGCAGCATTATCCTCCTCGAAGATTTCGATAGACTTGCGGCATGCATAGAGTTCACGGAGTAAGCCCATAGGGAAAGCTCCCGAACCGATGGCAGGGTCGCAAATCTTCACGTCTATCAACTTCTGGTCGATAGACATGGCAAGTTCTGAAGAAGCTCCACCCAGCTCCTCCACATCATTGGTTTTCACAAAGTTAGCAATATGTTCCTTAACCTCTGCATCATCTATGCCAGTTTGCAGATACGCCGTCAGCGACTCCTGACACATGTAACGAACGATTTCCTTTGGGGTATAGAAGGCTCCCTTGTCCTTGTTATCCTCCAAAAGATTCTCGAAAATCTTGCCAAGCATCTCCGGATCAACACCCACCTCGGCATCATTCGGATCGTTCTCATCAATCGTAAAGTTGTAACTATCAAAGAAATCGAAGAGCGACTGGAACATTCCGGCAGGGAAAACTGATTCTACTTCATCTATCTTCTCCTGCTGGAAAAGTCCACCATTAAGATAAGGAATTTCATCGGCATTCGGAATATACTTCACCCCTACTCCGTTAACCAAAGGCGCACTACTCCGGTCCTCTGGCCTGGTATTGAGCAAGCCAAAGAACATCGGTTCAAGCACCTTATCCAGGAAATCTCCCTTTACTTCATCAGAGGCATCATAGAATAAATCGTGCATATAATGCAGATTGCCAGCAAGCCATCCCTTACTCTGCAGGAAATAAAGGAACACGATGCGACCCATCATCTTCTTGATATAATCGCGCACCAGTTTATCATCCTTCTTAAAGGATGTAAAATACTGGGCATCAGGTTCTCCTGTTTCCTGCTCCACCCATTTGTTTCCCTTCTTTACGTATTCCTTACCCGTAAGGAATTTCACGAATTCAGCATACTGTTTACGGTATTCATCAAAGAAATCATCAGAAAGAGCCTCAACAGAGAAGGCTTTCTTGATTTCAAGAAACTCATTAGCTTTTGTCCGTAAGCTTTCAAAACGAAGTATAGGAGTCTTATAAAAAGCCTTCTCATCACCAAACACATAGGTGAACCGCTTGGTGCTGGTAGCATCTTCCTTCAAGTCGCAAATCAAAGACAGACGCCAGTTGGTTCCATCATTAAATACCGCCAAGGCAGCATCAAAGCCATAGCCCAGATAAGGACGAATCAGATTGCGAAGCCCCACCTTGCGGCGCAGCACCGAACCATCCTCCATTTCATAATAGAAGAATCCTAACTCATAATTATCTTGCGTTGTCATGCTGCCCAGAAAATATCCCTTGCGGTCTTCGGCATCCTCGTCCAAAACCTCAGCATTCACACGCACCTTGTCGGCATGAAAGTAATCCTGCAGCAACATCTGCCACTTTGAAAGATTGAACTTCGACTGAAAGAGTCGCTTGAATGTTTCTTTATTATATGTTGCCATAACTATCTTTATTTTTTCTGTTCTTACACCTTATTATATAGAGAGACTTAGATGAATGACTCAGATACCACAATCTGCGGTTCCAAGATTTCCTCGTTTCTTTCCTCATCGGTATCCAGCGGAATGTTGTAGCGATCAAAGAGTTCATCTATCTTGTCTATGATTTGCGCTACGAGGTCTTCGCTGGATGTTTTCTGCTTCTTTACCTGGCGATTGAAACTGTTGATGCTGGAATTGAGTCCGATGAAGACACCCAGTTCCACAATCTGCTCCAACTTCTTGATTTGCGCCACAGTCTTCTCCGCATTCACAGCATTCAAGGCTCGGTTCATCGTACGGAGAATGCTCAGCACGGCATTGGTCGATTTATCTTTCTTTCTGTTCTCCATGCTTTCAGCATCCACCACTTTTCTCACCACCTTCTGGTAGGATTCCAATGCCAGTTTCACCTGGTCGTAATGGAAATCCATTACCTTCGCAAAGTCACCCGGCTTCTCCTCCATCTCAGCCTTCATGATGTCCATCGCATCCAAGAATGGGATAGACAAAGCCTTGCCGTCAGCCTTAACCCAATAATACTCCACCTTCTGAGGCGAAGAAAGATAGACGATGGTGGAATGAGAATGTTTTCCGATTTCCCTTACCGTTCGGCTCTTCATCGGCAAAGCCTTGATATGATTGTAGAGCTTGCGATGGGTGCGATAAAGCTCACGGGCTTCTTCCAGGAACTTCAGGTTTCTATCCACGGCATCCTGAATATCAGGATTGAACATCTGGAACTCTTTCACGATTTCCTCTCTAGAGTAAATCTGTGCATCCTCGCCAAAGGCTGAATGGAAGCCCTGCAACTTGATGAGGGCGTTGCTATAGAGATGAATCTCCTGGTTGCCCTGCATCGACGGATAGAACATGTAGTTGTATATCTTGTCTGCCACCGAACCGATACGGTTTACACGACCAATGCGCTGCATCAGTCGGGTAGCATTCCATGGCGAATCGTAGTTGATGATGACGTTGGCACGATGCAGATTAACACCTTCGGCAAGCACATCAGAAGTAATCACGATGTTGAATTCATCCGATTGCTCGGCATAGTTGGCATCAAAGCACTTGCGGAGAATATCCTGCCGGTTGGTACGATTGCTGGCACAGACATCCAGAATGTCGTGACGATGCAGACGATTCTGCAACTGCTCCGTCAGATAATTCACGGTATCTACGCTCTCTGAGAAGATGACCAGTTTGCCTGTAGGATTTATCTCCTTATCAAAGAATTCATGTTTCAGTTTATCGATAAACAGTTCCAGCTTTGGGTCTTCGCTTATCTCATCCCATTTTCTGCAAAGCTCCTTCAAATTCTCTGCATCTTCTTTCAGCATCTCCAGGAACCGTTCGCTGAAATCCTCGTCTTTAAAGACTGTATCTTCCTCTTTCAAGCCTTTTTCTACGGCATATTCTATGATGCGATCCAACTCCCAGCCCTTGGCTTGCTTATCCTTCACGTTGATATCGGGAGCGATAATCACCTTATTCTGGTCAAACATCTTAATCATATCCTCGGTAATGCGGAGGAAGGTGTGGAGCGAACGGCGGAAGGCATAGAAACTGCTCTCCAATCGCTTGACCATGTGAACACGATAGATACCTGTCAGCATGGTGGAAATATGAAGGGCAGTAGGATACTTCTTGCGCGCCTCGCCCTGCAAGAACTCCACGGCACGATAGCGGGCATAGTGCAAGCCCTTGCCTGTAGGATTATCTTCGGGATGAGGCGTATCGGTAAGAATCGCCATCGTACTATAGAAGAGATCGTTCAAACCGCCATTTAATTCATACATCAATTCGTTAGGAGGCAGAATATCCGGGAATACGATGTGCTGGTCATCCAAGTCTTTCTTGTAGGCAGGCACATTCTTGATATTGTTTCTAGTTCGTCTAACCGTCACCTTATCAATCACTTGCGTTCTTATCTTCTCGTAGAGGTCATCGGTACGCTTGGCAAATTCTGCATTTCTTTCGTTATACTTGTCTAACTTACGTTCACGCATCAGCTTATCATATTCTTCTATCCATGGAGAGAAGGTTACAGGCAGATTCTGGATGCCTTCGATGGTGGAATAGCGGGCATTCTGGAAGAGAAGCAAGAGATTCAGAAGATCGGTTGGACGATTATTGAGCGGAGTAGCCGAAAGCAGCATCACCTTCTTGTGATGACCTTTTACCAAACCTTCGTTTATGCGAGGAGTCTTGCAGATTAACTGCAAATCATCGTATCTGCCAGCGGTGGCTCCACGGAAGTTATGCGCCTCATCTACAATCACCAGGTCATACTCTCCCTTTTCACGGAAGTTGCCTTCGCCCTCTATGATTTTATTCAGGCTGCCATTGCTCACAAACTGGGCGTAGCGCTTGATGCCGAAAAGCTTGAAAGTATCAGTCCAGTTCTTTTCCAAAGCTGGCGGATAAACCACCAGGATATTGGTGTATCTTCCATTTGCTTCAACAAATCGCTTGGCAATTATCGTGGCAACAATGGTTTTACCCAAACCCACCACATCGGCAAGGAAGAAGCCATTGTGTTGCATCAGCATCTGATAACCCTGAATCACGGCATCGTGCTGATAGCGGATATCCTTCACACCCTCAGGCATTTCCATCGTAAAGTCATCCTCCACCTGCGAACCGAAAGTATCTATCAGCACCTTCATATAGAGTTCGTATGGTGTAGGCAACTGGGCAAGATGAGTCTTCGCCTTCATCTGCTCGATGTCTTGCAGATTCAGAGGAACGGCCTGATTCCAAAGCTGCTCAAATTCCTGCTTGCAATATTCCACATCATCATAATCTTTCATCGCCACGTTCAACTCATACCGGTTGCCAGGCATGGTTCCCATACCGGAATCGGATAGATTAGAGGACCCCATGATAACCCAGCCATCAGAGTTTGGATTATGGTTTTCCGGGAGAAGAAGATAGAATTTGGCATGGAGGTTTTTGCTTCGATGGATACGCATCTCCAGTTTTTTGTCGATGATGTCCTGGCAAAACTGGAGGATACCTCTCTCCGTCTGCTCATCATAGCCTGCATTCTTCACCTCCTCAACGAAATCTTGAGAATAGGCATTGATGACGGCTTGTTCATCAATCTGGCCGAAAAAGAGTTTGGATTGCTTACGGAATATGTTGTCGATATTGATACCTACCAATATCTGTATCTTTTTGACCTGTTCAAATTCCTCACGAAGTTTGAAATAGCCCGAACTTCGGAAATATCCTACTACTGCCTGAAAGGTATGAAAATCAAGCATGTTATGGGCTATTCCCTTGAACTTCTCGAACAGGGAATTATCTGGAGTATTATTGAAAAACTTAGTGCTCATCTGTCTGTATCTCCTTAGGATATTGGCACTTCCGCCATTCCCCTAAGCAGAAACTTTTTGTTAGTTTGTATAGTTGCTACCAAAACAGAAATGGCGTAGGGAATCTATCACTCGCATTACCCTTGCCTATTGAGGTCCTAGGAAAACCTTTGATATTAAGGGTAAGAAGCAACAGAAACCTACGCCAAACTTGCATATATAATAGCACAGGATGTACCCTATCCATACGAATGGAAAGGGCACACCTATGCCTGTGTACATACACACATAAAGCGAAGGCGCCTACCGCTGTCTTCATCTGAATATCAATTTGAAATTTCCTAGGTTTCAATAGACCAGAAGAAAACGTAGTACACGTCTTTCTTAATTATGATAGGCCAAGCCATGGATTTTTACCTAGCCAGCGACTCATCGCCAACCATCCACAGCAAGACAACTGCAAAAGTACGAAAAAGAATTGGGATTTGCAAGAAAATCGGAAAGTTTCTTGCAAATTCCAAATAAAATTGGTTATAAAGCAGCATATATTCAAGGCTTTTGCCCTTACAGGGCGCAGGGGGACAACGCCTTAATACCCAGGGTGTTGCCCTGGGCTAGGAGCTTTTGGACCTTCAGCCCGTGCTTGAACCACATGCAAAAGTTCAATGATTTACTTCTTAATCAGGCATTTTATACTCATGTCTAAGCTTCCAGATAGTTCATCATATCCTCCAATGTATCGAAGTTCTTGACATTCCCCCTCTTTACATCCATAATAGCCTCCAACAAATCGCCCTCATACACTTGTGGTCTAGTATGCTTCTTATCATCCATAAAACGAACCACACGTACATAGCCAGAGCGACAAGCCTTCGAATTTTCCTTCTTGGAACAATCAAAAGCGTTCTTAAAATCTATAGTAATCTGCTTCATAATTAAACACTATCATTTTAAATATTTACCCATGTTATTTATGAGTAATCAACGCTTCCATATCTTTGACAAAATTCTCTACTTTCTCAAAATACGGCAAGACCTCTTCTTCTGTAGCATCAAAGGTATCATCATAATCACCAGACTGCCGAAGTTCATATAGACGAGAGAACAACTTTCCATAAGTGCGATCCAACAAACCTGTAGCAATAAATTTCTCTCCAACTAAATGTATTACACCGGCATGAGTCTTTGCAGTAAAGCCCTTGTCAAGTAACAAAGCAGAAGCCATATGGAATACAGTATAATACAAACGATTTCCCGTCAAATTCCAATACTTCAATTTTGCCACACCCTTAGCCTCATCAAAACTCTTATAAGCTTTTTCTATCCTGTAGTGTACAAGATCTCTACGTTGTTGACCCTCTAGCATAGCATCACCCCTTCCTCTTCTACATTATTATAAAAAGGACTGCCCTTTTTGCTCTGCCAATCCTTCATCGAATACACTATCGGGTGAATCATCTGATTGATTTGCCATCCCAATTCCCAAAGAGGATAGGTGTAATTATCATGATCCTGCTCATCTATCTTATCCTTGTTCAAAAGCACAAGGATGTCCCAGTCGGAATCTGCTTTAGCATCCCTTCTAGCCCTTGACCCGAAAAGGATAACCTTGGCATCTTTCGGCATAATCGACTCCGCTTTCTTCTGAATCGACTTGAGTACCTCATCTTCAAGATGTTCCCTTGTTATTGTCGTCATAACACTATCATTTTAATTACACCGCAAAAATACGAAAAAGAATTGAAACTAACAAATATTCTGAGAGATATTTGCATTTATTCTTTCCTCTTCACCCAAACCTTATGGCTGCCGCGGCCTAGTGAATCTATCGGCGAAGTCTTGTCACAGGTCAGCTCCTTCAATTCCATAGAGGCAGCAGTACGGCTCAGGTTGTTGATGGAGGCATAATCGCCTAGGGTGAGGACTCCGTTCTTCTCTATCACCTCCAGGGCACGGGCGATGCGCTCTTCCTTGGAATAGAGCTGCTTGCGGATAACCTTTACACCACCCATATCACGCTCCAGGTCACGGTCGGTTTCACGCTTCACATCCTTGACAAACTCAGGGGACGCCTTGAAGTTGATGTCCTTCACGCCCACCTTACGATACGTCATCTTATCATCTGGATTCAGAATTTCCCTAGGCTTCTCGTCCTCGAAAGCGAGGGAGAGGGAGAAGGTGCCGAAACCTTCCAGATTCACGTTGTAACCCATGGAGAGCATGTCTGTCAGCATATCAACCACATCGGTCAATACAGCCTCCGTGGTACTTTCCGAAATACCGCGATGGTAGTTCTGCATCATCTTGACAAACTCTTTTCGGGATAGAGTCCGGTTTGTCACCATCTTGGGATAAACTCTGCGCTTGCCATCATAGCGCATATCCCCCATTTCCTGCAATTTGTACTTAGCCATATCAGTTTCCTTTCCTACTTTAGTTTATTAGTATTTCTTATTGCAACAGCCTTTACATCCTTTAGTATTTATTGTTATACTTAAGAAGAAAAGACCACAAACCTAGGAGGAAAAGTATTTAATCCTAGGAGAAATCTCCGTTCATAGACATTGAACCGACATTCAAAGTCTATGAACCGCCGTTCAAAGACACTGAACGGACATTCAGTGTTTATGAACGAAGATTTCTACTATGCAAAGATACAACTTTATCAGATATAAAACAAGACTTTTCCTGAATATCTTTACTTTTCCGGCCATAATTCTTCGTTTTTTGAGCTTATTTCTTTGCGTATCCCAAATAATTGTGTTAACTTTGTAGTCAGATTGCAAACCAAAGGTCAAAGGATTGCAAGCCAAAGGCTAAAGGATTGCAAGCCAAAGACAAAGAAAAAGACTAAGATTAGACATTCTTATGAGTATGAAGATATTAGCAACCAGCGACTGGCACCTGGGCAACCTGTTTCACGGCAACGACCGTCTGCCGGAACACAAGCATTTCCTGAAATGGCTCCTGGAACAAATCGCTGGACAAAAACCCGATGCTCTCCTCATCGCAGGAGACATCTTTGATAACGGAAATCCATCGGCAGCGGCACAGACCGTTTATTACGAGTTTCTTGCCGATGCTACCCAACTGTGCCCTAACATGCAGGTCATCATTACCGCCGGCAACCACGATTCCGCCAGCCGACTTGAGGCTCCCCGTCCGCTGCTCACCCGATACCATGTGGAAATAAGAGGAAACGTAAGGAAAATCTGGAAGCAGGGAGAAAACGGGGACGATGATAAAACCGGCGGACATTGGATCTATTCCTTCGATGACCTCATCATCCCCGTAACCAACGAGGCAGGAGAAGAAGTCATCATCCTCGCCGTACCTTTCCTAAGAAGCGATGTGGTGCAGAACGCCAGCTACTCGCAGGGTGTCAACGACTTTCTGAGAGAACTGACGGCTGAGGCTCGAAAGAAATACCCGGGCAGGAAGTGCATCATGATGGCACACATGTACGCCAAGGGTTCGGATATCGCCAAGAAGGATGCGAGCGAGAAAATCATCATCGGCGGACAGGAGGAAGTGGACCTGGAAGGATGGAACGACCATCCCGACTATATGACTTGCGGACACATCCACAAACGGCAACATATCTGGAACACCGACTGGGCAAGATATACGGGAAGTATCCTCCCGATGTCGTTTGCCGAGAAAGACTACACCCACGGCATCGACCTCATCACCATAGAACACGGAGAAGAGGAGGAAGGAAAGGAAACCGGCAAGAGTAAGGAATGGAAAGTAGATTTCCTGGAATACAAGCCTCAGCATTCCCTCCGCATCCTGCCCGAAGATGAGGAAGAACTGACCTTCAAGAAATGGCAGAAGCTCATCAATTCTGAACTCTCAGAGAGAACAGACGGCGAACTGAGCGACCATTTCGACTACGTGATGCTGAAGGTGAAACAGGAGAAACTATCCAGCGATGACATCAAGGAACTGGAGAAACTCGTCAACGAAAAGGATGCCGTGCTCTGCAAAATCCAGCGCATCATCCCGCAACTGGACCTCTCCACCATCCAGGGTTCCCAGCACATCACCAGCATAGAAGACATCATCAACCGTCCTCCGCTCGATACGCTGAAGGAAGCCTTCGCCATCAGGCACAACGCTCCGATGAACGAAAGACAGGAGAAAATGTTATCCGATTTATTAACGACATTATCATTATGAAATTCCTACAACTCGAAATACTCAACCTCGCTTCGCTTGACAAACAGGGTGGCGAGGTCATCAACTTTGAAGAAGGTGCCTTAGGCGAGAGCACCATCTTCAGCATCGTAGGTCCGACGGGAAGTGGCAAGTCTACCCTACTCGACGCCATCTGTCTGGCTCTCTACAACCGCGCCCCTCGCTACCCCAGGAAGAAAGGCGACAAGAACCAGAACATCGAGATTTTCGGAGCTGCCGATGCCAGCGAAAGTAACCGTCTGGCTCCTACCGACAGCCGAAACATCCTGACCCGTGGCAAGAAAGAGGGCTACAGCAAACTCACCTTCCTTGCCAACAACGGCAGCATCTACCGCGCAGAATGGCACGTCAGATTCCAGAGAGTGCGCTACGAGAACGCCAAGACTGCGCTCTATAAAATCACAAGAAACGGAGAAGAGATAACGGAGGAAGCTGCCAACTGGAACGAGCTGCCGAACATCATCGGACTCGACTACGACCAGTTTCTCCGTACCGTACTCATCGCCCAAGGCTCGTTTGCCAACTTCCTGACGGCAAAAGAAAACGAGCGGTACGAACTCCTGGAAAAACTCATCGGATGCGAGGAAACTTATACGAACATCGCTACTGAAATCAAGAAGGCGAAAGACCAGGCGACGGATGCCTACAACCAGATGGCAGCATCGGTGGAAGCCGTTAAACAGAACCTGCTGAACGATGAAGAACTTGCCCATCTGAAGGAGGAAATCGCCCGGTTGGAAAAGGCAGAGAAGGAACTCGACAGCCAGTTGCAAGCCATTTCGAAAGACCTGCAATGGTTTGAGGAAAACGATAAGCAAATCAAGCAAATCTCTATCTGCCAAACAGATATGAAGCAAGCAGCAGATTCCATTAAAGCGATGCAAGCCCAGATTCTCCGTCTGCAGTTGCACGATGAAGTACAGCCTGCCGTCAACCAGCTGCAGGAAGTAGAGCGACAGACGCAAAGCATCCACGAGCAGGAAGAAAACATCCTGAAAGCGGAAGGAAACATCAAAAGTCAAGAGTCTGCCATCAGCGAAAGCGAGAAAACTCTCGCCAGTCTGAAGGAAGCAGTCGGCAAGGCACAGGAACAGCTGGAAAAGGCGCTGCCGGTCATCGCTGAAGCAAGGGCGCTGAAAACAAAAATGGAAGCGGCAATGCCGAATCTGAAAGAAAAGAAAGAGGCATTGGAGTTGGCTCAGAAAGAGAATCTAACTGCCCAGAAAGACGTGGAGGAAAACGCCCGAAACATCCAAAAATGGGAAGCCGAAACGGAGAAAGCGAACCTTGCCCTCAAAACGACAAAGGAAGAGATTGCCAAGCAGAAACAGGTTCTGCACGAAGCGACGCAAGCCGCTGAACAGGCTTGGGAGACGGAAAGAAATAAGACTGCCGGACAGAATATAGAGGAACTGCAGAACAGCAAGACTGTGGCTGACAGGAAACTGCAAGATGTCCAGCAAGCCATCAAGGTTGTGGCTCATCTCAATGCCGCCTCAACAGAAAAGCAGAAGAATGAGGAGCGGATTCAGCTCTTGGGCAAAAGAAATGCGAAGATAGATGAAGCCCTGGGCAAGTTGACCATCGAGGCTTTGACCCAAGAGACCCTAACGCTGAGAAATGCCTATACCCTCATGGTGAGTGAGAAATGGGAGATTCATCGTGCCAATCTGACCGAAGGCAAGCCTTGTCCGCTCTGTGGCAGCACGACTCATCCTTATCATACCGACAACAGACAGTTTGAGGAAGCCACCACAGAACTCTCGCAACTTCTGAAAGCCAAGGAGAATCTGCTGAAACTGCAGCAGAAACAGGAGAAGGAACTTTCCGGCGAGAGAAAACAGAACGACGGCGAAGTACAGACGCTCCAGAAACAACAGGAAAAGCTGTCGGGAGAAATCGCAACTTACGAAGAGGAATGGAAGGCGCTCATCGCCCAGTATCCAAAGATTCCGAAGGCAGAGACAGAACTGAAATCGCTCTTGCCTATCTATGAAAACAAGGCGAAGGATGCGAGCAGCAAACTGAGCCTCTTTAACAAGATTCAGAAAGAGATAGAACGGCTGACCCAACTCAAGGATAAGGCTGTAAAGGATGAAGCTGCGTATGAAAGCAAGGCTTCTACTATACAGAACAAAGCCCAGGAAAGCACTTCAACCTGCACCACAAAACTGGCTGAGCAAAAAGCACTTACCAACAACCTCATCTCACAGCAAAAGAGCAAGGAGGAGGCTTACGGGAAGGCCCTTCAGGCATGGAATAGCGCTAGGAAGGAAATGGAGGAATGGCAGAAGAAATACAAGCAGATTCTGAATGGCGAAGAACCAGATGCGGCTGAACAAAGACTGACAGCAGCAAAGGATGAGGCAACGAAAGCAGCAGATACTCAGAACGAGAATATTAACAAACTGAAGGCGGAACTCGCCAACAGTAAAGGTTCGCATCAAACCATGCTGTCTCAGAACAAGACGATGAAAGAGAATCTGCAAACGAAGGAAAAGGAACTCGACCTTTGGATTGAGGAATATAACAAGCAGCTTGAAGAAAAGAGAATCGAAGGAAAAGACTCCGAAGAGGAAGGCATCGAGAAAAGAAGTATCGAACCAAGCCTTATCGACAGAAATACCATCCGGGAGATGCTTCACTCTGTCGAAGACTGGAACGCTATCCGTCGGGAAAAGGACGAAAAGGAGAAAGCCGTGGCTTCAACTACCGCCCTTTACCAGAGCGCAGAAAAGGCGCATCAGCAGCACTTGGAACATCAGCCTGCCCAAACCCGTGATGCTCTCCTAGCCATTCAGCATGAGTATCAGGAAAGAAGCCAGCGCAACGAACTGATTGCTGCCAACGCCAGGATGCAGAACCATCAGGAAGCCGTGAAGCAGTTGGGCGACAAGGCTGAGGCTCTGAAGCTCGTAACCCAGGAAAAGGATGACTGGACAGCCATCACAGATGCCATCGGAGCAGACGGAAAGACGCTTCGCAAGATAGCCCAATGCTATACGCTCAGTTTCCTGATAGCGCACGCCAACCAGGAAATCAGAAAGTTCAACAGCCGTTACGAACTGCAGCAGGTAAAGCATTCGCTGGGCATCAGAGTCATCGACCACGACCGTGCCGACGATATCCGAGACACCACCTCCCTATCAGGTGGCGAAACCTTCATCGTGAGTCTCGGTCTCGCCCTGGGTCTGTCGGCGTTATCCTCCCGCAACATCTCCTTCGAGAACCTGTTCATCGATGAAGGCTTCGGAACCCTCGACCCCGATACCCTAGCCACGGTCATCGACTCCCTCGCCATGCTGCAAAGTTCGCAAGGCAAGAAGGTGGGCGTCATCAGTCATACCGACACGATGAGCGAGCGCATCACCACCCAGATAAGGATTATCAAGAATGGCAACTCCGGCAGCAGCCATATCGAGATCTATCCTTAACCCATCGCAATTACACCTTAAATTATATAGTAATAAAACAAAAGAAAGGGTGTGCCATAAGTCCATGACACACCCTTTCTTTTGTTTCCATTGAATATTAAACCCTGTTTCCCTCTTTTGGGAATACCACGGTTGGCTGGAAGGTCTTCGCCTCCTCAAAGTCCATCAGGGCATAAGCGATGATGATGACGGTATCGCCCACCTGCACCTTGCGGGCTGCAGCACCGTTCAGGCAGATACAACCGCTGCCACGCTCACCCTTGATAATATAGGTCTCCAAGCGCTCACCATTGTTGTTATCTACAATCTGAACCTTCTCGCCTGCTATCAGATTAGCAGCGTCCATCAAGTCCTCATCGATGGTGATGCTACCCATATAATTCAGGTTAGCCTCAGTTACGATCACACAATGGAGCTTACTCTTCAATACTTCTATCTGCATTGTTCTGTTATTACTTGATCTGTTACGGATTAAACTTAATAAAGAATTTTATCGAGGAATTATCCCTTATACTTGATATGGTCGATGAGACGGATAGGAGTCTTACCGCAATAAACAGTGATGCAACCTACCACGTATGCACTATCCTCCCATGAAGACACATCCTGCAGGCTGTCGCCATCCACAATCTGGAAATACTCTACCTCCAGACCCTCTACAGCATTGATGTCGGCAACCACCTTATCGTGAGTTTCCTGTACGGTATGAGTCTTGGCATACTCCACACTCTCATTCAGGGCCTTATAGATGTTTGGCGCAATGGCACGCTCATCAGGAGCCAGCAAAGTATTACGGCTGCTCTTAGCCAAACCGTCCTCATCACGGACAATAGGGCACTCCACAATCTGCACATCGCTGTTGATGTACTTCACGAGCTGCTTGATGACAGCAATCTGCTGCCAATCCTTCTCACCGAAATAAGCACGGGTTGGTCGAACGATATAGAAAAGACGGCTCACTACCTGACATACACCATTGAAATGACCCGGGCGCTTGGCACCCTCCATCACGGTAGAAACAGGTGGAAACTCAAAGTGGCGTGTATCTGGTGTAGGATACATCTCCTTCACCGATGGTGCAAACACATAGTCAGCACCACAAGCCTCCAAGAGCTTGCAGTCAGCATCGAGGGTACGAGGATAGCGATCCAAGTCACCCTGATCATTAAACTGTGTAGGATTCAGGAACACAGAAACTACAGTCACGCCATTTTCCTTTACACTGCGCTTAACAAGAGAGGCGTGACCCTCATGCAGCGCACCCATAGTTGGCACAAGGCCGATTTCCTTTCCCTCCTTACGACACATGAAGAGTTCGTTCTGGAGGTCAACAATCTTATTGAATACTTTCATCGTCATAATCTGTTTTCGGGTGCAAAATAACAACTTTTTTCTCAAATGAGAAAGAAAAAACCTAAAAATATGCGAATTATTGCCGAAAATAATGAATTTCGGAGAAAAAATGCCCCTATTTGAAGTTTTTTTTGTACCTTTGCACGTAATTCGTAAGAATAAAATTTAAATTTTATGGCAAAAAAAGTATTATTTATCAATCAGGAGATCGACCCATACGTAGCCGAGTCTCACATGTCAATCATGGGACGCGAACTGCCTCAGAAGATGCAGGAAGCAGGTTTTGAGATCCGCACCTTCATGCCTAAGTGGGGCACCATCAACGAGCGTCGCGGACAATTGCACGAGGTCATTCGCCTGTCTGGTATGAACCTTATCATAGATGATACAGACCATCCGCTGATCATCAAGGTTGCATCTATACCAACAACACGACAGCAGATTTATTTCATCGATAATGACGACTATTTCAAGAGCCGCCAGATGGGCACCGATGAAAACGGAAAGGAATATGCCGACAACGGAGAAAGAGCTATCTTCTTTGCACGTGGCGTATTGGAAACCGTAAAGAAGCTCCGCTGGCAGCCTGATGTAATCGTCTGCCAGGGTTGGGCTAGCGCAGTAGTGCCATTCTATGTAAAGACAGCCTACAGCGAAGAGCCTTCATTTGCAGAATCAAAGGTGATTACCGCTCTCTATACCAACGAACTCAAGGGTGAACTGGGTACCAACTTCAAACGTTGCGTTGCCTTCCGCGATGCCAAGTCTGAACTGCTCGACGGCTATCAGGACGACTTTAACTTCATTGAGCTCGGCAAACTCGCCATCGACTATAGCGACGGTGTGGTAGAAGGTGAAGAAGAAGCTAACCAGATTCTCTTTGATTATGCGAAGGAGAAGAACAAGCCTGTACTGGCTTATCCGGGAGAAGATATCCAGGAGCCATACGCAGACTTCATCAACAAGGTTTGTCCTGACGCAGAATAAAATTCCGACAACAGAGACACATACATACAAGGATAATGAAAATTTTAAGACTCTTAACAGTATTAGTAATAGCAGCGCTTACTTTCGCTGCATGTGATGATACCACCGAGGGAATCGGTGGTAGCATCACTAATAAGATAGACAACATTAACATTTCTAACTCAGCGTTCAATGTTACCACAAAGTCTATAGTAGCAGATTCCGTATTGAGCCGCAACAACACGGGGCTCATCGGAAAGATGAAAGACCCGGAAACCGGCAACTATGTAAAGGGCGACTACATGACCCAGTTGAGCGTATTGCCTACTTTCTCTGTAGATACACTCGATTACATCAAGCAGGCAAACAAAGGTTCTATCGAAGCAGACTCATGCTACCTCCTGGTTTCATACAATGCCAGCTACGGTGATACCATCGCCCCAATGAAGGTGACAGCCTATGAGATGACAAAGCCGATGTCAGAAGATCAGGAGTATTACTCTAATTATGATGCCTTCAAGGAAGGCTGGGTAAGCGAAAACAACCAGCATTGGAGCAGTAATTACAACTTGAGCAATACATCAGATGTCAAGAACTTCAAGATTTACTTGAATAAGAAGTACACGAAAGATGGTAAGACATACAAGAACTATGGTTCTTACATCATGCAAACATACGCTGAACATCCTGAGTACTTCAAGACCAACTACAAGTTCCTGCACAATGTCTGCCCTGGCTTCTATATCAAGAATGTAGGCGGTACGGGTAACATGGCTAAGATCTGGAATACAGAGCTTATCTTCTACTGGACCCGTCACAAGACCATCAATAAAGACAGTACTGCTGTAGGAATCGGATACAACCGTTTTGATGGTACAGAAGAGGTGTTGCAGCTCAACAAGATTGAGAACGATACCGAGAACTTGGAGCAATTGGCAAGTAAGGATCAGGAGAAATGTACTTATCTCAAGTCACCGGCAGGTATCTTCACCGAGGTTACCCTCCCTATCGAAGATATCATGAAAGGTCATGAGAAGGATACGCTCAACACTGCTACCATCTCTTTCCCACGACTCAACAATGAAAACGAAGACAACCCATACAACTTTGCTACACCAAGCACCATCCTGATGGTTCAGAAAGACAGTTTGCAGTCGTTCTTCGAAAAGAGCAAGTTGGCAGATAGCCGTACTTCTTATACGGCAAGCTACAGCAGTACCGGCACCTACAAGAATGCCTATACATTCCAGAATATCGCCAATCTGGTTTCTGCCATGTATAAGAACAAGGGCAAGGGGGAAAACTGGAATAAAGTAGTACTGGTTCCTGTAAACGTCATCACAACCACACAGGGCTATACTACCGTCATCTCCAAGATTAATCACGATATGTCACTCGCTTCTACCCGACTGAAAAGAGGTGTAATAACCACCGACAGCAACGGCAAGGAGACAAGTCCTATACAGATAAAGGTGATTTACAGTAAGTTTAAAGAAGAATAAGCATTCATAACGCAAAGTAAAAAAGGAAACGAAACATGGCTGATAATTTTTTGGAGCGTCATCGCGAAGAATACGAAATACGCAAGGCTGCATGGCTCAAGAAGAAGAAACTATTCATGAAGTCAGGCAAGAAACAGAAGCCCCAGACACAGATGCCACGTCCTGAAGACGAAGCGTTATAAACACGAAAATATTCAGAATCCTGAGAAAGAGGGTGTATCATAAAGCATTTGAATGTTTATGATACACCCTCTTAACTTTACCGGTTAATCCTTAAAAACCGCCGCATAAGTACAATAAAAGCCATTTAATACAAAATAAGACAAAATTAATTTGGAGTTTACCCATTTTTTTTATATCTTTGCATTGTGAACTTAAAAGTATTTAATATTAAACCTAATTTCCGCAACACTATAATTTAATATTTTTTATAAGCACCTGAGCAACAAA